>OOCQ01000327.1_pt1 | contig 42122 bp, 37 predicted proteins | sample 1671121 | NCBI WGS metagenome assembly OOCQ01 (sample SAMN06348124, study PRJEB24527) | human gut metagenome | biome: human gut; feature: ankylosing spondylitis patient; material: feces | host: Homo sapiens | place: China | collected 2015-10 | reverse complement strand
ACGAGCCGTGTGCGGTGAAAGTCGCATGCACGGTTCTTGAAGGGGAAAGCGGGGGTAACCCCGCAGACCTACTTAGACAAACGACAAAAAATATGCACAACCCACTACATATCGCCATTGTTGGAGGAGGAGCGGCAGGATTCTTCGCTGCCATCGCTGCCAAGCAAAACAATTCTCTTGCCGACATCACTATCTTTGAGAAGAACCAGAAGGTGCTTGCCAAGGTGGAAATCACAGGTGGAGGAAGATGTAACCTCACCAATTCCTTTGAGGAGATTTCCGACCTCAAACAGGCTTACCCTCGTGGTCATCAACTCATGAAGCGACTCTTCAAACGATTCGATTACCACCAGGCCTTCGAATGGTTTGAGGAAAATGGTGTGCCATTGGTTACGCAAGAAGACCAATGTGTCTTTCCGCAATCGCAAGACTCGCATAGCATCATCGACTGTCTGGTAAATACGGCTAAATCACTCGGCATCAAAATCATGACAGGACATCAACTTGTGAGCATTATCCAACAGGAGAATGAGACCCTCTTGCTCAACTTCAAGGTGACAAAGAGAAGTCTGCACCAAGTGAAGAAAAAGCATGGTGGCGAACAGAACTTCGATGAAAAGCATCTCGTCTTTGACCGTGTGGCGATAACAACAGGTGGGCATCCCCGCATCGAGAACTTTCAGCATCTCGCAGACCTTGGTCATGCGATAGAACAGCCTATCCCTTCCCTCTTCACCTTCAACATCGCCGACAAGGCTTTCAAGGACTTGATGGGAACAGTGGTAGAGCCTGTCATTACTTCCATGCCTGGCACCAAGTTCAAGGCACAAGGTCCGTTGCTCATTACCCACTGGGGCATGAGCGGACCTGCTATATTGAAACTATCCTCCCACGCTGCCCGCTATCTGCATGAGAACAATTACCAGGTAAAGATTTCCGTGAATTGGGTGAATGAAAGCAATCGCTCACTCGTGGAAGAAAACATCCGTGGCATTATAGCCGTCAATCCACAAAAGCAGCTCTCTAACATCCGCCCTTACAATCTCCCCTCTCGCCTGTGGCTCTACCTTATCCAGAAGATGGGATATGCGCCAAAGAAGAAATGGAGCGAAATGGGAAAGAAAGGCTATAATCTCTTGATAGAGACCTTGACCAACGACCTATACCAAGTAAACGGCAAGGGTGCACACAAGGAAGAGTTTGTGACTTGTGGAGGTATCAGCCTCAGCAATATCGCCCTCCACACCTTAGAAAGCAAGGTATGTCCGCACCTCTTCTTCGCCGGAGAAGTATTGGACATAGATGCCATTACAGGCGGTTTCAATCTGCAAGCTGCCTGGACCACAGGGTATGTGGTGGGGCAACACATTATAAAATAAATGCCATTTAGTTTTATTAACGCAATGTCGTGCAGTCATCACGAGGGACGAAGAGAAAGAAATCACGATAAACGACAAGATCATCCAGGTGATTCCTGTCTGGAAATGGTTACTCAAAAAATAAGAAGAACAATGAATAAACTCACCACATACATAAGGATCGGACATTTCTTCGCTGTTATATTTTTGTTCGGCTTGTCTGCCTGTACTGGTAAACAAGCCAAACAAAGCATAAAATCAATAATGGTTGAGAAGAAATGGGCAAAAGATTGCAATAAAGATTCTAAGATTCATATTTTAGCCAGTAATGCACGATTTGCAAATGGAGAAAAAGTTCTAACAAACAAACAGGAATACATTAAAATTACAGAAGACTTCATAAACGATGTAGAGGCACTTGTTACTAAGTATCTTGACAAAAAGGACAAAGACCATTATATTGATAAAAGGAATAACACTTTGAACTTTTATTTTAGGCAATACTTATGCTATAAAGAAAATGGGTATCTATTTGTATTTGCCAATCTTTATGCCTATAGAATTACAAGATATGACGTAAATGCGACCACCGCATTTGCAAGTAATCCTAATATTACTGTTATCAACCCTCTAAAAGGCAATAATAAGGACTATAAAATCTTGCTTGTGAATCTATCAGAAAAGTCAATATGCAGTTTTATGACGAAATAGCAAGCATCATCAAGACAAACAATAAGGAGAATTCTTTTTACTGCAAGGATTCTCCTTTTTACTTTTTATAATTAGGAAGATTTGGTGATAAGAAAAAATAGAGGTAACTTTGCACCATAATTACACAAAGACATCAGAAGAACTATGAAGATTTTATTGATAAACGGTAGTCCTAAAAAAGAGGGCAATACTTATATAGCACTCCATGAGGTACAAAAGACCTTAGAGGCAGAGGGTATCGAAACAGAGTTGATTCACGTAGGACACAAAGCCATTCGTGGGAGCTGGCTCTGTTGTAACCAAGGACGTGGAGGCAAACACAATTGTGGCAGGAAATCCAGCCAAAGTTATCAAACATATTGTTTGACAAACCTCAGAAAAATAACAAAATTATGGCTATTATAAAGACAGTAGAAGGAAAGACTCCCCATTGGGGCAAAAATTGTTTCATTGCTGAGAATGCAGCTTTAACAGGTGACTGTGTTCTTGGCGATGACTGTAGCATCTGGTACAGTGCAGTATTGCGTTCAGATGTGGATGCTATCAGATGTGGTAACCGTGTGAACGTACAGGATTGTGCCTGCATTCATCAAACTGCCACAATGCCTTGCATCTTGGAGGATGACGTGTCGGTAGGACATGGAGCTGTGGTTCACGGAGCTATTGTACACAAGGGTGCGCTCATAGGCATGAACGCCACTGTGCTCGACAAGGCTGACATCGGCGAAGGTGCTATCATTGCTGCAGGTGCAGTAGTTACCCATGGAACCAAGGTTCCTGCCCATGAGATTTGGGCGGGCATTCCTGCCAAGAAGGTGAAAGATTGCGCACCAGGACAGGCCGAGGAATTTGCCAAGCACTATGCTGGATACATCAAGGACTGGTATTTGAAGGAGGAGTAACAGGATGAGAGAATCGCGAAAGCCTATTACCCTTCGTATGAAACCTGACACCTATTATATATGGTGTGGTGGATCGTGCAACTATGCCAGCAAACGCCGAGAGAGTGCCGGGGCATATATCATGGAGAAGGATGGCAAGCAAGTGGAGACTTATGTGGTGTCAGATACCGATACCACGGAATTTCAAAAGCTTATATGAAACAAAACTCAAAAACAAGACAAATATGAAATATACAACATTAGGTAAAACAGATATCAAGGTAAGCCGTCTATGCGTGGGCTGTATGTCATACGGCAAACCAACTGCCGATTTCCATCTTTGGACATTAGAACAACCAGAGACCCAGAAGATGGTGAAGCAAGCCATCGACTTGGGAGTGAACTTCTTCGACACAGCCAACTGCTACGCCATGTTTTCTAATCGGATCATTTCCATTCCCGAAAAGTGACACTAATGACATTTTTCGGGAATAAGAATTGGAACCAAATACAGTGGCGGTAGATAATCCGTATTGTTTGACAAAACTCAGAAAAAATTATCAGTTCATTCGGGGAGATTTTCCACACCTACTATAAAAATGCCAAGCTCACACCCAAGAGATTCATTAACACCCTGCATGAAAAGAGGATTTTCATCTTCATTCTTCTTAAAAATATCATAAACATCTTACAAGGTTTCTTTATTCTCGACTATTCTTGCTACCTTTGCAGAAGATAAGCTACACTCGGCAATTAGAAAGCAAGCTTTCATTGCGCTCGTTAGCATTATCTTTGCAAGAAATTAAAAGAATAATGAAGACTCTATTAGACGTACATACACATACCATTGCCTCTGGTCATGCCTTCAGTACCTTGCAGGAAATGACATTGGCAGCCAAGGAAAAAGGATTGGAGATATTGGGCATCACAGAACATGGTCCCAATATCCCAGGAACTTGTGACCCTATTTATTTTCGCAATTTACATGTGGTGCCGCGCAACCCCTATGGCATCAAGCTCATGTTAGGTGCAGAACTAAACATCCTCAATACCCAAGGTGACATCGACCTGGACGAGAATTATTGGCGATTAATGGATATCCGCATTGCTGGCATTCACAGCCTCTGCTGGAAGGGAGGCAGCAAGGAAGAGAACACCCAAGGTGTCATCAATGCCATGCGCAATCCTTACATCCAGATTATCTCCCACCCAGGTGATGGAACAGCAGAGCTTGACTTTGAACAGCTGATGAAGGTTTCCAAGGAAACCCACACCTTGCTCGAAATCAACAACCACTCCATGGCTCCTATTCGTCACAAGACCGTAGCGGCTCCCAATAACTTACAGCTATTGGAACTCGCCAAGAAATATGAAACGCCCGTCATCTTCGGAAGTGATGCCCACTTCTCCACGATGATTGCGGATTACAGCAATATCATGCCATTGGCTAAGAAATGCGATTTCCCAGAAGAGTTGGTACTCAACTACTCTCCTGAGAAATTCTTGGCATATATCAAGCCAATGCCTAAGAGATAAAACAAATGACATGACACAAGAAACGATAGAAAAAAGAAGCATCTTCCAACGCCCCCTTTGGGTAGTCGTCTTTGCCCTCACCGCAGCCATCGCATGGGGATGGGCTTATCCACTCATCAAGTTGGGCATGAGGGATTTTGGCATACTACCCGACATGACTGGCAGCAAGATGCTGTTTGCCGGCATCAGGTTCTTTATCTCAGGACTCATCATCCTTGCCATCGCCAAACCCTCCCATCGCAAGTTCGGTATCAGAAAGCCAGCGGACGCATGGTTCATCCTACTCTACTCTCTGCTCAACACCACCTTGCACTACGCATTCTTCTACTTCGGTCTGTCACACAATGCAGGAGCACGCTCGGCGATACTCAACTCCATGAGTGTATTCACGGTGGTCATCCTCGCTTGCATCTTCTTCAAGAGTGACAAGATGACCTATAGGAAAGCATTGGGATGTATCATCGGATTCCTCGGCATTCTCGCCTTGAACCTCGGCGGGAAGGACAGCGGCAGGTTTACCTTTCTGGGCGATGGCATGATCATCCTCAATGCACTCTGTGGGGCGAGTGCCTCACTGCTTACCAGAGGTTTGAGTAAGCGAGTGGATGTTTTTGTGGGCACAGGCTATTCGTTGAACATCGGTGGAGCCTTGTTGGTGATTCCTGGTTTACTGGCAGGAGGTTATCTTCCTGTCATCAATCTGATGGGCATTATCGACCTACTCCTGCTCATTGCCATCTCCACCATCGGCTTCTCCCTTTACAACAAGCTGCTGAGTTGCAATCCTGTGGGAAAGGTAGCTATTTTCAACTCCCTGATTCCTGTTGTGGGAGCCATCACCTCATGTCTCTGCCTGGGCGAGACCTTCTACTGGAAGTATGTGTTGGCAGGTGCTTTGGCAACAATGGGCATATACATTATTAATAAGGGGAGATGAGCTTCATCCCCACTTCATCAAGAGATAATTTATCAACCCATAAAATATTATAACAATGGAAATAGGACAGAAATTACCAGAGGTTCTTGGCATTGACCAAGACGGAAAAGAATGGACTCTTGCCGAACTCAGTGGCAAGAAGGTAGTACTTTATATTTATCCTCGCGACTCCACACCAGGATGCACCAATGAGGCTTGCAATCTGCGTGACAACTATGAGCGTTTCCTCTCTTTGGGATATGTAGTTATCGGCGTGAGCACACAGGATGCCAAGAGCCACAAGAAATTCATCGAGAAGCACAACCTCCCTTTCCCTCTCATCTGCGACACAGAGAAGAAACTCGTAGAGGAATTGGGCGTATATGGCGAGAAGAAGATGTATGGCAAGGTGACCATGGGCGTATTCCGCACTACCTTTATTGCCGACGAAACAGGCACCATCACCCGTATCATGGGACCAAAGGAAATCAAGGTAAAGGAGCATGCTGCCCAAATCTTGGGATAAGACTCATTTTTGGTAGAATTACTTTCTATCTTGATAGAATACAAATGCCCTGGCTATCTCAATCTTAGCCAGGGCATTATTTTTCAAAAACTTCACTTGATGAATTATTTAATCAGCTGATTCTCTTGAAGCCACTTCTCAATCATAGAGTGACAAGAAGAGGTTTGGGATGAACGAATTCAAAGGCTGGAAGCAAAGAACTTGCCATCAGGAAGCAGTCGCTTGGCATCTCCCTCTACTCTACTTATCCCACTGCTGGAACTGGACACAATCAGACCAATGTTCTTCCAGATAAATGACTGGAGTTAGTGAAGAGGAAGCCTTGTCTGGATTATCAGGAATCGTCAATCTGCTTTTCCAAAACAGTTTTTCTGTTGCGCTCCGTTATCTCCAGTTCTCCCGAAGCGATATATATATCAAGGTGTGCTCACTGTTGCAATGAGCACACCCACGATCATCTGTAAAAAAGCTCGCAATAAAGACATTCGAGCAATCAAAAACTTCCAAGTGTTCCATAATCCATTACTTTTGCAATTGCAAAGATAATCATTTTTCTTGGAATACGTTTTGTTGTGAGGCTCAATTTTAAATCAATCTTATATAAAGGCGTATCACTAATGCTTAATTACTTGTACAAGCTGGCTGCCGGGTAATCATTCTTAGGACCATTACTGAAGAGATAGCTCACACCATTCATATAGCATGAAGAAGCCGTTGTTATGATGAGAAAGAAGGCTTCCGTATATCTTTTGCCGACCGCAATAATATCGTGTGGCGGTCGGCGTGAAATTAGATGGCGGTCGGCGTGAGATATTACTGCGGTCGCCAAAAGACATTACTGCGGTCGGTAAAAGATAAATAATCCTAAATCTTCACACTATTAGATACGCCATTTGCAATTATTACGTATATTTGCAACAGCTTATAACAAAGGCTATAACGACAACTAAGAATATATCAACCCAAAAACAAAGTAATATGGAACTAAAGTATGACATTTACACCATCAAGAACTCCCAAGGCTCAGGAGAAGATCGCCAATACGTAAGACTGGTACAGCATGAGCCAATGACCGACAAAGAACTGGAGGCTCACATACAAAACAGATGCTCGCTCACCAAGGGTGATGTGGCAGCTGTCCTGAAAGAATTGCACGACATCTGCGTGCAGGAGTTTTCCATGGGGCGCCGTTTTCACATCCCAAAGTTAGGATATTTCTCTCTATCAGCCAGTTTGGAAATGCCCGAGGAGAATCCCGACAAGAAGATTACGGGCAGGGAAGTGCGACTCACAGGTATCAACTTCCGACCAGAGGCAGACCTTATGAATGAGATTCAAAGAAACATGCACAACTTTGTTCGCTCCAAATATTCCAGTCAATCCACCAAATATACAGAGGCGAATTTGTTGGCAAAGCTCAAGGAATATTTCCAGGAAAACCGTTACATCACCGTTCGTCTCATGCGCATGACTTTTGGTTTGACCCAATACTCTGCCCAGAAGTGGCTCAACTATTTCTGCGAGAAGGATATCATGGTGAAGGATGGTACTCCCCATGCACCTATCTACTTCCTGAAGTAGTAGACTGTGGTACGTTCATTTTCCTTTCACCATAAACAAATGACTCACAAATGATTGCAAGAAAGGTGAAAGGAAAAATGAAATTAGGAATTAAAATAAAGACTTGTAAATATCAATCATTTTGTATATTTTTCAAGTGAATCATCATAAAATTCAACATCATGACCAAGGAAGATATGCTCTCTCACTTCGACACTTTCAGTACCATTCACTCCTGCATCCATATCTACACCGACAGAGTCGAGTTCTTCAATGCAGGTGGCTATCCTGTGCCTATATCCCAACTGGGCAACCATCGCTATTCTAATCCTCGCAACCCGATTATCGCCAAGATATTCAGACTGGTAAATCTATCAGAAACCATCGGTTATGGTTTCGACATGATGAATGAGTGGAAGGAAATCACAGGAAATGACGTGACTTTTGAGAGTGATATCTGCACCAGCACTGTCACTTTTTGGCTGGATAGTGACAGAGCTACTAACAGAGCTAGTGACAGAGCTGATGGTGACAACACATATACTGATGCAACAGATAAAGTTGTATCCATTCTTAAGTTCTGCAAAGAACCAAAATACAGAAAGGAAATATATAATTTAATTGGTTTACTTATCACTTCAAGAATTTCAAGGCATTCATCGAACCTCTGTTACTTTTCATGAAATAGTAGCAGAGCTATAGTAACTATGTTAGTAACCATATCGGTAACTATGTCAACAATTATAAAAAAATATGAACGATATAAAACTTACATCAGACAAAATAGGGAAAGAAGAAGTTAAGAAACTACGCCAAAAGCTTTTAGAAGACTTTCTTCACACGTTTCCTTTGAATTCCCTCCAAGGCATGACTTTGGAGCAATATACCAATTTGAACAAAGAAGACTCATTTTGCTACTGCTTAGAATTTCATACATACGAATTAGGTTCTATCGGAGGTGGCGCATCTTCTAAATTTGGCATTTATAAATACCAAAACGAGCCAACTGCCAAAGCTAATAGAATTACTTATGACAGCAAATACGCTTGGTATACCAAATATAACAAGGCTACTGCCCAAGAAGCTTTTGAAGTTGTAAAAAATGCCATAATAAAGATTGCAACATATGCTAACACTGGCTGTTATGAAGCTATAGATCCTATTTCAGAATTAGGCGATGCCCTAAAATGGAAGATAGCATTCTTATACTCCAACAACCAACTTGTCCCCATTTACAAGAAAGACATGCTTGTAAAATTGGCAACTCAGTTTGGTTTGGTTGGCGCTAAAGCTATGCCCATATCAAAACTTCAAGCTTTCCTGATGCAACAAAAAGGAAACAAGGACATCTTTGACTATTATGAAGATTTGCTTACGATTTTAAAAGAATCAGACTATGGTCAGACTACTAATACAACAAATGGGACTGAGGACGATATCGACAAGCAATATTGGTGGCTCGTAGCCAGTCCTAAGATTTGGAGTTTCTCCAAGATGAAGGTCGGTGAAATCCAAGACTATACTCTTTATAATGAGAATGGCAATCCACGAAGAATCTTTCAGAACTTCGTGAATGCCAAGAAAGGGGATATTGTCATAGGATATGAGGCCAACCCAGTGAAACAAATCGTTGCCATTGCCGAAATCGACACACCATCCGATGGACAGCACATTTGCTTCAAGAAAATAGAATCTCTGCAATATCCTATCGACTACGCTACATTCAAAGATGCACAGGAGCTAAAAAGCATGGAATTCATCCAAAACAAGAATGGTTCGCTTTTCAAGGTTACACCTGACGAATATGAATACCTGATAGATCTCATCAGAGAAGCTAATCCAAAAGAAGACAACAAACAGTTGGAATCCTATACCAAAGAGGACTTCCTCAAAGATGTGTATATGAGCAAAGAAGACTATACCAAGTTGCGTTCACTCTTGCAAAACAAGAAGAACATCATCCTTCAAGGAGCACCTGGCGTAGGTAAGACTTTCTCCGCCAAGAGATTAGCTTACTCCATGATGGGTGAAATAGACGAATCAAGAATCGAATTCATCCAATTCCACCAAAACTATAGCTATGAGGATTTCATAATGGGGTATCGACCTAACGAGGATGGCGGATTCGAACTAAAAAAAGGAGTATTCTATAACTTCTGTAAACGAACCCAAAGCAATCCTGACAAAGACTATTTCTTCATCATAGATGAAATAAACCGAGGAAATTTGAGCAAGATATTTGGTGAATTGTTGATGCTGATAGAAAAAGACTATCGAGACACAGAAATCAAATTAGCTTATAATGGCGAAATGTTCAGCGTGCCAAGCAACCTATATATAATAGGTATGATGAATACAGCAGACAGAAGCCTTGCCATGATAGACTATGCCTTGCGCCGTCGATTTAGTTTCTATGAAATGACTCCTGGATTTGACACAGAAGGTTTCAAGAAATATCAAGAGTCCATAGGAAATGATAAGTTTGATAAAGTTGTCAATGCCATAGTTTCACTCAACCATGACATTATCAATGACGATTCACTTGGTTCAGGATTCTGTATCGGCCACAGTTACTTCTGCTCTTCCAAGCCAAATGACATCAACGATTTGTGGTTGGAAAACATCGTGGAATACGACATCAAGCCAATGCTCAGAGAATATTGGTTTGACGACAATTCAAAGTATCAAACGGCTGTTGCAAAACTATTAGATTCTCTCAAATGACGAAAGACAAGAACATATTCATACTCAACATCTACTATATGCTCACTTATGCTTTTCGTGAGCTAAAGCAGAATAATTATGAAGATATTGCTGGTGAGAATTTCGACAACATACAACAATTGTTTGCCGAAATTCTCATCAAGGGTCTCTCATGCCAACTGAAACAAGGTATCTTCAAACAATATATCATTCGCAAAGACTCACTCCCTACCCTTCGCGGAAAACTTGACTTGAATGCTACCATCCAAAACAAGTTATGCAGAAAGCAAGAAATCGGTTGTGAATATGATGAGTTGTCGGAAAACAACATCTTCAATCAGATTATAAAAGCAACTGTCTTTGGGCTTCTTAAGCATGGGAATATCAAAAAAGATCAAAAAACTAAGCTAAAGAATCTCATGTTGTTCTTTTCAGGCATCGACATCATCGAACTAAGCACGGTAAAATGGAACATGCTGACATTCGACAGAAATAACAAGTCCTATCAAATGTTGCTTTATGTCTGTTATTTCCTTACCGAAGATATTCTGATGACAACTGAAAAGGGAAAATATAAGATGAAATCATTTACGGATGAACATCTTTGTCGCCTTTTCGAAAAGTTTGTCTTAGAATACTATAGGGCTAAACATCCTGAATACAAGGCTCAAGCTGCACAAATAGATTGGAATATCGACCGAGAAGTATCTTCCACTCATGTTCTTCCTATCATGCAAACAGACATTTTACTTAGTGTCAATGACCGAACGCTCATCATTGATACTAAGTATTATGGACATACCATGCAAGTGCAATTTGACAAAGCGACAATACATTCTAACAACTTGTACCAAATTCATACGTATGTCATGAACAAGGACAAACTACATTCGGGCAAAGTGGATGGCATGTTGCTTTATGCTAAAACAGACGAAGACATCACACCCAATGGAAGTATGAAACTTGCCGATGGCAATACCATATACTTCCGCACTCTTGACCTCAATGTACCTTTCGCTGAAATAGAGAAGCAATTAGAGGCTTTCGTATCGTATTCAGATTACTAAAAAATGCCGATAGTGGTGCCAAAAGCGCATAAAAAATCGACTTTTGGCACCAGTATCGGCACTTTTCTATGTTTTTCTGCTTATTTTTCGATATTTTATAGTACTTTTGCGCATCATCAAAACGATAAAAGATATGCTGCAAACTATAAGAAATCGTAGAGTTATTAGGTTAGAAGAAAATACAATAGGTGTTATCTCTATGTTTACCAACTTAGGGACAACACCTTTTTTTCATAAAAAACTTCATCTTTAGGGGTGATTGAATCTCCTTTTGTTTGTATATAAGCATAGAAACAAGAAAAAAAGAAATGACAGGGAAAAAAGGAAAACAGATGGAACAGCTTTTTCGTGCCAACTACGAAAGGATGTATCGCTTAGCTTTTGCCTTGCTCCATGACAATGAGGAGGCAAGAGATGTGGTAAGCGATGTCTTTTCCAAGTTGTGGGAGCATGACGTAAAAGAGGAGACCGCCTCATCTTATCTCATGCAAAGCGTGAAAAATGCTTGTCTCAATCTCATCGCTCAAAAGAAACGGGACGAACGATTACAGCAGCTTCTTCCGTTAGAGGTAGAACAAGATGCACAGTTGGAAGAAAGATGGCAAGCTACGGTCCACTGCATAGACCATGACCTTACGCCACAAACTGCTTCCGTGATTCGCCTCTGTTTTGGCGAGCAAATGTCGTATAAGGAAACGGCAGAAGAATTGGGCATCAGCATCTCGGCTGTGAACAAACATATCGTAAAAGGTTTGCGAACGCTGAGAGATAAATTGAAAGACTTATAGATAAACTTAAGTGAAGAGGCTTGAAGACGTCCTGGCTTTAGATCTTATTACAAACAAAAGAAAGGAATGAAAATATGAAACAAGATTCATCACATACTGATAAATGGGATATTCTTCTCGATCTATTGGAGAATCCTACCGCATATTCCGAGACCCAGAAAAACGAGATTCTTGGGGATGAGGAAACTTTAGAAATGTACCGACAGATCGTGAATGTTCATCAAGCTCTTGATTCTCAAAAGAAGGATGAAGAGATCAACCTACCTTCTATGGATGAGGAGTGGGAAAAGTTGAAGGAAAAGAAGTTGGGCAATATGGGTATAGAGCCAAAGGAGAAGATACCAGCGAAGACGGCAACCCTTTGGAGTCCGATGAGAAAAGTAGCTGCAATAGTGGCAGTACTCGTAGTATCAGGCTTCACATTCTCAGCCATACATTTGGCATACCATTCGTTCCAAACTTCTCCTTCCCATAATACAAATATGGTAAAGGAGGAAGCCGAGAACAAGGATTCTGTCCGACTCGTTGCAACAACAGTACAGAAGACAGGTGCCGTAAATGATAGCGTTTCCACCAAACTCCCTCTGCTCTATGAAGACATGGAACTCCAGGCTATCTTGCAGCCTATCGCCCAGCATTATAATGTTCAGGTGGTTTATAAGAATGAGTCTTCAAGGCACATTCGTCTTTATCTCCAACTGACAGAGCAAATGAACCTGGATGAAATCATCGAGCTGATGAATCACTTTGAGAAAGTGAACATTCACTCTGAGGGGAAGACTTTGATTGTCGAGTAAAAAACAGAAAGCAATGAAAAAACAAGAATATATCAAGTTGATGGCATGTTGGGTTGTGCTATTGATGCTTCACATTCAGCCCATCCGTGCCCAGCGTATCAGCCATAACTTCCGCAATACTTCTATGTCGGAAGCACTTACTACACTTGCAAAAAGCACTAGTGATTATCGTATCAACTTCATGTATAATGAGTTGGAAGACTTCACGGTGACAACTCAGGTCGTGAATCGTACTGCCCCTGAAGCTATCAAACAAATCATCGGATTTTATCCCATGAAAATGACGATAGATGGTAAGAACATCTTTGTGGAATGCACCCAAAAGACACCTACCAAGATGATGGGACGAGTTGTGAATGTCCAGCATCATCCTGTGGATTTTGCCAATGTCAGCTTGTTGAATGTACAAGATTCTTCTTTCATTACTGGTGGTGTAACCAATGAAAATGGCCAGTTTGTCATACCTTGCGAGGTGAGAAAAGCCATCGTGAAGGTGAGTTGCGTAGGTTATCAGACGCAAACTCGTACCTTTGATACCGGTAAGATTGGCAATATCACCTTGAAAGAGGCAACCATGCATCTGCAAAAGGTCGTGGTGAAATCGTCACGCCCCGTTGTCGCCATCAAGGGCAATGCTTTGGTTACAACGGTTGCCAACTCCCAGTTAGAACATGCAGGAACGGCGAATGATGTGCTTAGACAAATACCAATGGTCACTGGCAGAGATGGAAACTTCGAGGTGTTTGGCAAGGGTACACCTCTTATATATATTAATGGTCGTGCCATACAAGACAATAATGAACTTTCACAGCTCAATTCGCAAGACATCAAGAATGTGGAAGTCATCACCAATCCTGGTGCCAAGTATGACGCCTCCGTCAAGTCTGTTATCCGTATTCGCACCAAGTTGCCACAAGGTGAAGGCTTTGGAGGAACGCTTCGTGCGCAAAATGGTTTTCGACACTATTTCTCTAGCATGGAGCAAGCCAACTTGAAATATCGCACAGATGGACTGGAACTATTCACCAATCTCAACTATTATGGTGGTAAATTCTATAGTCTTGAAAACATGAACATCGAAACACAAGGTTCCACCTCTTGGCTTCAGAATATAAAGAGCTTCAACCACATGAGAAACAACGAGTTCTTTGGCAAGTTTGGATTCTCTTGGATGATCAACGAGCATCATTCTATCGGTGCTTACTATATGAATGGAGCTGCTTTGCAGAAGCCGAATTCCGATTATAGTTCGACATCGTATGCTGATGGAGAGTTGAACGAAGAAGTTTCCGCAGTAAAAAGAGGGAGAGTGCATACTGTGCCAAAACACCATGCCAATATCTATTATAATGGTGAGGTAGGCAAACTAGGCATCGACTTCAACATGGATTATATGTGGAGAAAGAAGCGAGAAACTTCCGATCAGGAAGAGACAAATGGGAATCAACAGCAGAAAATGGTGGCTTCTACGAGCATCGGACACTCCCGAATGTTTGCAGAAAAGTTGGTATTGAGCTATCCTCTGTGGAAAGGACAAATCGAAGTGGGCAATGAATATATCGCCTCGCAGATGTTGAATGATTTCCATATCAATATGGCTACCATTGGCAATAGCAATACCAAGAGTGACGAGAAGAATATGGCAGGTTTCTTCTCTATTGGTCAGCAGTTGGGTAAAATCGCAGTTGAGGCAGGACTTCGTTATGAGCATGTCACCTTCAAATATACGGAGAATGGACAGCTCAAGGAAGACCAAAGCAAGACTTATAACAATGTGTTTCCTTCCTTGTCTATTTCTACAGAGATAGGAAAGACACAATGGGCATTGAGTTACACCAGCAAGACGCAGCGTCCATCATACGAAGACCTGGATGGCACAGTCACCTATGTCAATCGTTTGCTCTTGGGAAGTGGCAATCCTTATCTTTCTCCTGTCAAGATTCATTCCGTGGAACTGATGGGGGCATGGAAGCAATTCTTTGCAAAGGTATCATACGATTACAAAAAGGATGCCATCATCAACATCTCAAAACCTTACGGAGAAAATGGAGAGATGAAGTATCTCACCATGGAGAATGCGCCCAAGATACAAGAGTTACAAGCATTCCTCGGCGCACAATTCCATATTGGAATTTGGCAACCAAAGGTCAATGCCGGTATTATCAAGCAATGGTTTTCCGGGGAATATTTGGGCGAGCACAAGTCCTTCGGCAATCCATTGGGAATCGTACAGTTCCAGAATGCCATCCATCTGCCTGGCGACATTTGGATGAACATTGATATGGAATGGAACAGCCGTGGAAACAAGGAGAACATGCAGCTCAGTTCTTCCTCTAGCCTCAATGCCAAACTTTACAAGGCTTTCTGCAAGAATCGTTTCTCGGTTACGCTTGAAGCTAACGACATCTTCAACAAGAGCAATCGTGACATACTATTCTACAATAAGGATGTCACGCTTTGGCAAAGCAGCACCAGCGATAGCCGTTCCCTGCTCTTGACATTGCAATATAACTTTAATACATCTAAGAACCGATACAAGGGTAAGGGTGCTGGTAATGAGGAATTGAATCGCTTCAAATAATTCCAAAGAGCCTAATCTTTCTCCCCCAACCATTCTTCCAACACCTGGCAATACTCATCGTTTTGCTCGGCGAAAGGCATGTGGCGGGCTCCTACGAAGAGATGCCACTTGGAATCGGAGATACCATCATAGAGGGTCTTTGCCACCAATGGAGTACAGAGGTCGTTGGTGCCACTCATCACCAAGCATGGCACTTGTATCTCGCCAAGGCGGTCGGTGTAATCATAATCACGGAGTGTACCCGTAGGAGTGTATTCGTTTGGTCCCCAACCATAGAGATAAGCCTCAGCACCAGCACGCTTCTTTCGGCGAAGACACTCTGGGCTATCCTCCGTCACCTCACCGGCACAATGCAGGAGCATGAAGTGCTCATTCGCCTTGGCATACGCCTCGCTCGAAAAGTCATCCTTCGCCTCAGCCTCGGCAATGGCACGCTGGTCTTCCTCCGACATAAACTTGATCATGCGATGTTGCTCACTTGCCCAAAGCTTGCTGCTCGAAAGAGTGCTGCTGAGAATGGCGGACTTCACGCCCTTTGCTTGCTTCTCTATCAGATAGATGATGGTGAGCATACCGCCCCACGACTGTCCTAAGAGATGAAAATGGTCGATGTGGAGATAGTCGATGAGCGCACAGAGTTCGTTGAGCCAAGTCTCAGGAGTCCAGAGTTCGGGATGTCCCTCCACGTATGAGTTGCCACAGCCCAACTGGTCGTACATGATGACGGCTCTTCCTGATTCCGCTACTCTATCCAATAGTTCGAAATAGTTGTGGGTACTGCCTGGTCCACCATGCAAGAGGATGATAGGGCTCTTGCCCTCCTCCGTTTTACCCACGATACGATAATATGTCTGATAGCCCATGAAGGGCATATATCCTTCCTTGATTTCCATTGTCTTCAAATGTTTATATATTATAATGTGCAAAATTATAAAAAATATAGCTATAAAACAAATCTATCTCAATTATTTTTCGTACTTTTGCAAAAGAAGTTTGATTATCAAGAAATTGATGACCATCAACGCAAAATAGTAACAACTAACAAATTATCAAGACAATGAAGAAAACGACATTATCTCTCGCCACACTGCTCTTCTCCATGAGTATGATGGCACAAACGCAAGTAAAGACCGCCGAGGGCATCCTCGAAGGCAAAGACCTCTCTGGCATCACCATCTTCAAGGGCGTACCTTTCGCAGCCCCACCTGTAGGCAATCTCCGTTGGAAGGCTCCACAACCTGTGCAGAAATGGGAGGGAGTGAGAAAAGCTACCGAATATGGTCCTAACCCTATGCAGGAAGCGCTCTTCGGAGATATGAACTTCGGTACCAAGGTGAACAGCGAGGACTGCCTCTATCTAAATATCTGGACTCCAGCCAAGACGATGAAGGAACATCTGCCTGTGCTCATTTACTTCAATGGCGGCGGACTGATGGCAGGAAGTGGCAGCGAACCTCGATATGCAGGCGATGCCATGGCTCGAAAGGGCATCATCTCCATCACCGCCAATTATCGTGAGGGCATCTTCGGATTCTTTGCCCATCCTCAACTCTCCAAGGAGACATCTTACAAAGGCTCAGGCAATTATGGTTTCATGGACCAAGTGGCTGCCATCAGATGGGTGAAGGACAACATCGAGGCATTCGGTGGCGACCCAAACCGCATCACGATCGTTGGCGAGTCTGCCGGAAGTATGTCGGTCAGTGCCTTGATGGCATCCCCACTCTGCCAAGGTCTCTTTGCGCAAGCAATGGGTTCAAGCGGTTCGGTGATGGGATTCAACAAGGTCCTTACCTTGAAGGAAGCCGAACATAAAGGCGTGGAATTAGCCAAACAGATTGGCAAGAAGAACATCAAGGACCTGCGTGCCCTCCCTGCCGAGGAACTGATGAAACTTGCCGCCGTCAAAGCCATCCCAACCTATAACATCGACGGCTATTTCCTGACCGAACAGCCTACCGAGACTTTCGCCAAGGGCAATCAGACCAAGGTGCCTTTGCTCATCGGTGGCAATAATCAGGAGATGTCGCCATGGGCAGTGCTCGCCGGCAAACAACCTACGGTAGAGAATTTGAAAGCTGGAGCCAAGGTGATGTTTGGCGACAACGTGGATGAGGCATTCCGTCTCTATGGCATCAACAGCGACAAGGATGTGCTGGAGCAGCCAGGCATCAATCTCGCCTCCGACCTCTTCCTCGATTACTCCACTTGGAAGTGGGGCAACATGCACAAGCTCACAAGCGGTCAACCAGTATATCGCTATCGTTATTGCCATCCTCGCCCAGCCATGGCTATCAAGGGAAAGGTGGCAGGACTGGCTGGCGGCGTAGTGGATGCCAAGGAAGGACAACCCCAGATGCCACAAGACAAAGGAGCCGTTCACTCTGCCGACATCGAGTACGCAATGGGCACACTGCCTACCAACCGAGTATATGATTGGCAGCCAGAAGATTACATGGTGAGCGATATCTTCAGCCAATACTACGTCAACTTCGTGAAGACAGGCAATCCTAACGGCTTGGGGCTCGTAGAATGGCCATCCACCAATGGCAAGGCAGTAGCACCTGTGCTCCAGATAGATGTCAACACCACGGTGAAGGCAGACGAGCAGATGGAGAAGCGATACGACTTCATCGACAAATTGTTTTGGAAGTAAAGAGTAATGTTTCAGAAATTCATTATCAATAGAGACGGCGTACTGAAGTTCGGTCACGTCTATTTGCACAGAGACATGTTGGCTCCTGGCGAACAATGCACATACGGTGGAGGACTTTGGAAGATCGACGAAGGTCGTGGAGCCATCGTCCTCTACGGCAGAAGTTTTGACTTCGGTCCTCCCGACTTCGACTACGTGAAAAGGATAGATTGGACTGGGCTTGGCGGCACACCCCGCCCCCTGCTCTATCTGCCCCATTGGCCTTCGGAGGAGATAGTGGTATCGATAATGGTATAAAAAATCGGATCCTGCAGAGCCCAAACTCCTATGAGCGTTTCTGCCTTCAGGTTGAACACAATATGATAAGAAAGCTGGAAGTTTGAAAGATGGGTAGGGCTAAAAAACTATGAACTGATATTGTTAAATCGGACATAACAATCACTATAACATTAAAAATGCCCAAGAAAATCACTTAGAAATTCTTGGGCACTTTTCAATATTAAATTAAAGACTAAAATTCACAATTCAAAACATAAATGGTCTTGGAGAGTATTCAGACTGGTATCATGATGGCTATATATATTTGATTTATGGCGAAATAAGTTCGTACAAATATGTTTCGTGTCAGTCTTATCCTGATGACACCTACTTGTTATGCTTTAACAATTTTGACAGTAGAGAAAAACTTAATTATTTTGACAAACATGTAAAACCCGTAAATTCTCTCCCTTCTTCAAATTATATAGATATTGAAGGAAACAACTATTTTGGTGGCGGTTCTGGTTCCGGCGGAGGTTCATCAGATCCTGCATCAGGTTTCACCATAGAGAGAGTTTCTGTATATGGCGTTACAGTGGGAAAAAATGGAGGAACACCAAATGGATCTTATTACAATTATTACAAATGGACAAGCAAGGTTGGTGGCAAGATATTTTTATGTAACTCAAGTACTGATTCTGGCGGCTCACATCTTTTAGGAGTAGCATCTAAAAATTCCAGTTCTTCATGTGAAGGATTGAAACTACCGAAGTCGTATAGTTACGTTGTAACAAACTATGCGAGTGTAGGAGTTACAAAATATTACTATTTCAACTAACAGAGCATATCAAATCAAAGAGGTAACACGGAGATTCCTCTGAACGAAGCACAGCCTCCCGACGAAAATATATTTTCCTCGCCACGAAAAAAGAAATACATCGGGACGCAGGAAAAAAGAGGAAGCGAGTGTCATGAGTGTCAAGTGTCATGAGTGTCATTAACGATTTCGCAAAAAACATATCAAAAATAGCGAATTTGAATTTTCTTAATGACACTCATGACACTTGACACTCATGACACCCCAAGAAATAGAGAGACTATTAAATTCTACTAAAAAGCTAACTCTAATTTGGTTATCTGCTGGGATAGCTGTACTTTTGCATTCTAAAAGTACAACTCATAAAATAACCAATTAAAAAGACAAACAATGAGAAAAATCTTACTGACGATGCTCTTGGCTATATGCACACTGGGCATCAGCGCACAAAGCGCAAACAAGAATGAAGCCACTATCGTAAACAACATCCAGTACAAGAGCAACAAGGATGCTTACGTAAATGAGCGATGCAAGCTCGACATCTACTATGAAAAGAAGCAGAAGGACTGCCCTGTCGTGGTATGGTTTCATGGCGGTGGTCTTACCAGTGGCAGCAAGCAGTTGCCTTCACAACTGATGAACCAAGGCTATACCATCGTGGGCGTGAACTATCGCTTGCTCCCAACCGTCACCATCGACCAATGCCTGGATGATTGCGCAGCAGCCTTGGCTTGGGTTTTCAAGAATATCGACAAGTATAGCGGTAGCAATAAGAAGATCTTTGTATCTGGTCATTCTGCAGGCGGCTATATCACAGCAATGCTCGGTCTAGACAAAGAATGGCTCAACCGATATGGAGTGGATGCCAATAATATCGCAGGTTTGATACCATTCAGTGGCCAGATGATCAGCCATTTTGCTTATCGAAAGATGAATGGCATCGACAACCTCCAGCCTACCATCGACAAGTATGCTCCCCTCTTCCACGTAAGAAAAGATGCCGCCCCACTCATCCTGATTACTGGCGACAGAAACATAGAACTCTTTGGCAGATACGAGGAGAACGCCTATATGTGGAGAATGATGAATCTTGTAGGTCGCCCCGACACAGAACTTTATGAGATAGCCGGTCATGGGCACGGAGCCATGGGAAATCCTGCCTACCACATCCTCATCCAAAGCATCAACAAGATATTGGGCAAGAAGTACGAATTCTAATAAGGCATAAGGGCATGAGGATTTCCTTCTCATGCCCTTATACCTTATCATATATAGCTACCTGATACAAAATATAGCTACACGCAACAGCCCAAGTTATAGTATCTGTGCCAAATCCCAAGCCCTCACATGCTTGATGCCATTGCGAGATGGCAGTTGGAGGTCATCGAGTGATACTACTATCTTCTCATAATTATCAGCGATACACTCCAATGGGGCATATTCTCGCTCTATCGTTTGCTCATCTATCAGCATATAGGTGGCTTGAACATAAATGGTGCGGTCATTCTTGATGGCTACGAAATCCACCTCCTTATCCCTTACACTGCCCACATAGACATCATATCCATGACGCAACAAATCCAGATAGACCAGATTTTCCAAAAGATAGCCCGTTCCATACCCCAATCCTGCATAGAGGTAATTCTTAAACGAGAGGTCGTTCATATAATATTTGCAACTGCCCGAAAGCGTCTCCTTGCCCTTGATGTTATAGCGCAAAGCACGATGGGCAAGATACACCTCTTCTATATATCCCAGATATGCCGACACGGTATCATAGGAAGTTTTGCGCCCCTTGCTCTTGATGAAATTGGTGATATTGGTAACAGAGAGCAAATTAGAGGAATTGTTAACCAGATAGGCAAACAGGTCTTCAAGTAATCGTACATCACGAATGGTATATCGACGAATGATGTCTTTCAGCAATACTGTATCCTTCAAACCAGATATGTAGTTGCGCTTCACATCTGACGACTGAAAATGTACCAATTCAGGATATCCTCCGTCAGCCATATATCGCATATAACTTTCTCTGCCAATGCCCAACTGATGAATGCTTGTATATTCCTCATAAGACAATGGGAAAATACGAAACTCCACATATCTACCAGACAGAAGTGTAGACAACTCGCCTGAAAACATCTTGGAATTGGAACCTGTGATAAAAATCTCATAATCTTCCGTATAGTCTTGAGACAACGAATTGACCACTCGCTCCCAACCATCAATATCCTGCACTTCATCTATAAAGATATAGATGCGACCTTCAGGTTTCAGTTCTTGGCGATAGAGATGAATGAAAGCATCCAAATCCTTATAATTTTCGATAAAATCGAATGCCGTCAGTTCTCGATTGATAAAGATGATATTATTGCCACTAACACCCTGCTGCATCAGATGCATGGCTGTTTGGCGCAAGATATAGCTTTTCCCCACACGTCGTTGTCCCGTAAGCACCTTTACTATCTTGCTACCAAGGTATTGGTCGATGCTTGCGGTATAAAGCGGACGCGGAAATCCGGCATCAATGGTATTACCAAACCAAAGATTATACTTCTTTACTGATTCTATATTTTCGTTCATACTCATTTTTTCTGCAAAGATAGCACTTTTTTCGAGTATAGACGAAAATATCTGCATTTTTAACAAGATTTTCGTCTATACTCGAAAAAAGCAACTAAAACATCAAAAAAATCGAGTATAGTCGAAACTTTTAATGATTAATCATACGAAATAAGGGCATGAGAAGGAAATCCTCATGCCCTTATACCTTAATTATATATAGGCTTGCCTACCTTCTTCACTACTATGCCCACATATACCATGGCAAACAAGGTACCGATGCCCACGATGTACCACTGCCAAGCACCAAAGAAGATGAACGAGAAGATAAAAGAACTTAAATAATTTGGTTGTTTGCAATGAATGCAATAACTTTGCACCCCAAATAAAATATATAAAAGAAAGCTTATGTTTAGTGGAATAGTAGAAGAGATGGCTACCGTTGTGGCCATCAAGCACGATCAGGAGAACATCGACTTCACCCTGTCATGTTCTTTCGTAGATGAGTTGGGCATCGACCAGAGCGTTGCCCACAATGGCGTATGCCTCACCGTAGTGGAAATCAAGGACAATACTTATACCGTTACTGCCATGAAGGAGACCTTGGAGCGCAGCAACCTGGGACTGCTCAAGGTGGGCGACAAGGTGAACGTGGAGCGATCAATGGTGATGAATGGCAGACTGGACGGTCATATCGTTCAGGGTCACGTGGATGAGACAGCCAAGTGCATCGCCATGAAGGATGCAGACGGTTCTACCTATTTCACCTTCGAATATGAACTGAATCGTGAGATGGCTCGCAAGGGTTACTTCACTGTGGATAAGGGCAGCGTAACCGTGAACGGCGTTTCGCTCACCGTTTGTGAGCCTACCGACAACACTTTCACTGTCGCCATCATCCCATATACTCGTGAGAACACCAACTTCTGTAATATCGAAGTAGGAAGCGTGGTAAACATCGAGTTCGATATCCTCGGCAAGTATATCGCAAGACTGAAAAGCTTTGAATAAATTAAGAGTTTATAGTAAACAGTCTATAGTTTATAGCTTATTACAAAAATCCCAGGCGAAAAGAATCGTCTGGGATTTTTTATACCATCTTAGAATTACTTTCTCACTACTTTCATCGCAAAGACGGCGATGACGAGATAGCAGATGAGCGGAATGATGAAACCTATCGCCATATTGGCTTCACCGATAGCGCCCATTACCACTGGGGCAATGGCACCGCCCACAATGCTCATGATGAGGAATGACGAGCCTCGCTTTGTATTGCTGACACTCAAGCCATTGAGCGACAGGGCGAATATCGTAGGAAACATCGTTGCCTCACATAGATAAGTGAGCACCAAAGCCACGAGAGCCAATGTGCCTGAGCCAAAGATAACGCCCAGCATACAGAGGATGCCGCCCACCGCACAAGCCAACAACACCTTGCTGGCAGCGATGCGATTCATCAGCCAGCTGCCTGCCAATCTGCCCACAAAGAACATGCCCATACCGCCAAAGGACAACAACAATGCCGCCGTGCGAGGGGAGACAGAAGGAACCTTCTCCGTAACATAATTGATGAAGAAACTATTCACACCCGTCTGTGCTGCCACATAGAAGAAGAGGGCTATCAGACCGAAGACAAACACAGAGGAATGCCACAAGGACTGATCCATCTTACCGCTATCAGCATTTTCCACCTTATTATATATAGGGGCATCAGAAGAATCCAAAGATTTCTCCGATGCATCAGATACATCATCCACTATCTCCGGCAATCGGATTCTGCTAAAAATGAATGCCACGACCAATACGATGACTCCTATCACAGCATACGGCAGAGCTACCGAACCGCTATTGCCATCTTCTCCACTAAACACAACCAAGCCTCCTACCAACGGACCCACTATCCAGCCAAATCCATTGAGCGACTGGGCCAGATTCAGGCGAGATGGAGCCGTAGCCTCATCGCCCAACACGGCAACGTATGGATTAGCCGCCGTCTCCAAGCAAGTAAGTCCGCATCCGATAATGAAGAGACAAAGCAGGAAGAACTCAAATGACATCAAGCTCTCGCCCGGAATGAAAAGCAGGGCACCGATGCCATAAAGCATCAAGCCCGTGATAACACCTACCTTATATCCCCACTTGCGGATAATGGCTCCAGCAGGCAAAGCCATGATGAAATAGCCACCATATACCATCGCCTGAAGCAATGCCGAATGCGACTTGGAAATGACCAGCGCATCCTGAAAATGCTTGTTCAAGATATCTAGTATGCTATGAGCAAATCCCCAAAAGAAGAAGAGCGAGGCGATAAGGGCAAAAGAAAACAGATATTTCTTGTCTACTATCTTACTCATGATTTATCACTTTAATTCGGGTAAACTTCTCCTACCTATTTTCTTCTTATCAACAGCTGGATAGCATCAGGATGATGCTCCTTGAAAGCCTTCACGTCATCTACCACCAAGACCAGATAGCCACCGCCACCAGCACCCGGCATCTTCCAGGCATGCACATCTGGCAGAGCAGAATACTCATCTATAAATCCCTGTACGCAGCCCTGTATCATGGCTGGAAACATAGCCACCTGCGCCTCAAACGAAGCCTTGAAGGCGGAAGCGAAGGCAGCAAAGTCTTTCTGGAGAATGGCATGCCAGCAATCATCGGCAGCCTGGGCTAGTGCCTTCACCTTAGGTTCGGTGATGTCCTTGCCCTCTACCACAGAGCAACCTGGGCGACGAGGCTCCATCGGAATCATGCAGAGATGGCTCTCCAACCAGCTGAGCACATCCTCATCATGGCAAGTCTCAAACTTCTCCGGCCAGAATCGGTTGTTATAATAATGACGGCACAAGCCCGGCATACAGATGCCGATGCTATCCTGTGCCCCACTCACGATGCCATCGCTACGCTCAGGATCGTTCTCGAAGCAGAACACCAACTTAGCCAGAATCTCTGGATTCATATCAGGCAACTTCACCGGCCATATCTTCTTGATCATATTGCGAGTAGAAGTAGACAGTCCGCAACGCTCACGCACCTCGAAGGTTGGCACAATCGACACCGTTATCGCCCAGCCCGGAGCCAAACAACTCACGTAGGGTTGGTCTATCCAAGTGCCAGCCAAGTCGATACGAGTAGGCAATTGGCAGGTAGAATCCTTGATGTCCGTGCTGGAACGAGCCGTCAATCCCTCGGCAGGCGTGCGCTCCAATACCACATACTCGATGCCCCGCTCCTCACAAAACTTGCGCTTGGTCTCGCTGCTGCCATCGGCATTCACCACAAAGACATCCGGCTTCACCATATCCACCGTAGGGATAAAATCCATGATGCCGCTGCCCTGATTGATAAACGCATCCTTCACGTAACGGATAGACTTCACCATGAAGAGACGCTCCTGCTCGGGATAGAACGTCTTATGATGCTTGTAGCCCAAGATGGTCTCATCGGAGCCGATGCCCACATAGAGGTCGCCATACTGGGAAGCCTGTCTAAAAAACTCAACGTGGCCGCTGTGCAATAAGTCATAACAACCACTTACAAAAACTTTCTTCATTTATTTTAGCTACTTTTCTTTTTGTTGTTTTCTGCCTACAAAGCTACAATAAATCTTTCATTCTTCCAAGAAAAACCTGCACAAATATTCCGTTTTGCGCACAAAGTTAGCTATTTTGTGCATTTTTATTACGAAATATTTGGGTAAAACGCAAAAAATTGGTACTTTTGCGGTCGTGTTCCTTTACGAAACACTAACAGCTTAAGAATATTATAACAATAACCATTAATAAATATGAGTTTAAAAATCGTAGTACTTGCCAAGCAAGTACCTGACACAAGAAATGTGGGTAAGGATGCGATGACCGCCGAAGGCACCGTCAATCGTGCAGCCCTTCCTGCTATCTTCAATCCTGAAGATTTGAACGCATTGGAGCAGGCTCTTCGTTTGAAGGAGCAGAATCCAGGTTCTACAGTTGGTATTTTGACAATGGGTCCTCCACGTGCTGGTGAGGTTATCCGCCAGGGTCTTTATCGTGGTGCCGATACAGGTTGGTTGCTTACCGACCGTCTCTTCGCTGGCGCTGATACACTCGCTACATCTTACGCCCTCGCTACGGGTATCAAGAAGATTGGTGACGTAGATATCGTGATTGGTGGTCGCCAGGCTATCGATGGTGATACCGCACAGGTGGGTCCACAGGTAGCACAGAAGTTGGGATTGAACCAGGTTACATATGCCGAGGAAATCCTCAAGGTAGAGAATGGCAAGGCTACTATCCGCCGCCACATTGATGGTGGTGTGGAGACAGTAGAGGCTCCATTGCCAGTGGTTATCACTGTTAACGGAAGCGCAGCCCCATGCCGTCCTTGCAATGTGAAACTCGTGATGAAGTACAAATACGCTACTTGCCCTATGGAGCGCAAGGGTGACGAGCCTTGGGCTCACCTCTATGAGGAGCGCCCTTACCTGACTCTCAACCAGTGGAGCGTGGCCGATGTAGATGGCGACCCTGCACAGTGCGGTCTGAGCGGCTCACCTACCAAGGTGAAGGCTGTGAAGAACATCGTGTTCCAGGCAAAGGAGAGCAAGACCCTTACAGGCAGCGATGAGGACATCGACAGCTTGGTAAAGGAATTGTTGGACGAAAGTATTATCGGATAATCCCAATCTGAAATTGTGAAAGAAATTATGAACAACGTATTTGTATATTGCGAGGTAGAAGGCACAACCGTTGCCGAGGTATCTCAAGAATTGCTCACCAAGGGTCGTAAGCTCGCCAACCAGCAGGGCGTGGAGCTTCATGCCATCGTTGCCGGTACTGGCATCAAGGGTAAGGTGGAAGACCAGATTCTCCCTTATGGTGTAGATAAGTTATTTGTTTTCGATGCTGAGGGTTTGTTCCCATACACTTCAGCTCCTCATACTGACATTCTCGTCAACCTCTTCAAGGAGGAGAATCCACAGATTGCCCTGATGGGTGCTACAGTGATCGGTCGTGACCTCGGTCCTCGTGTTTCTTCTTCATTGACCAGTGGTTTGACTGCCGACTGTACAGAGCTTGAGATTGGTGATTACGACGACAAGAAGAGCGGCAAGCACTATGATGGTTTGCTCTATCAGATTCGTCCTGCCTTCGGTGGTAACATCGTGGCTACCATCGTCAATCCAGAGCACCGTCCACAGATGGCTACCGTTCGCTCTGGTGTGATGCAGAAGCACATCTACGAGGGTGAGTGCAAGAAGGAAGTAGTTTATCCAGAGGTTAGCAAGTATGTTCCTGCCGAGGATTTCGTAGTGAAGGTGCTCGACCACCACGTAGAGGCTGCCAAGCACAACTTGAAGGGCTCTCCTATCGTTGTAGCCGGTGGTTACGGTGTGGGTAGCAAGGAAGGTTTCGACCAGCTCTTCGAATTGGCTCACTTGCTCCATGGCGAGGTAGGCGCTTCTCGTGCTGCCGTTGACGCAGGTTGGGTAGATCACGACCGCCAGATTGGTCAGACAGGTGTTACCGTTCATCCTAAGGTATATATCGCTTGCGGTATATCTGGTCAGATCCAGCACATCGCCGGTATGCAGGATTCAGGTATCATCATCTCCATCAACAGCGACCCAGACGCTCCAATCAACAAGATTGCCGACTACGTGATCAATGGTACCGTAGAGGAAGTTGTACCTAAGCTCATCAAGTACTACAAGCAGAACTCTAAGTAAGCTTCGTGGTATCATACACATTATTTATATATAAAGAAAAGCAAAATGGCTAATTATTATACAGACCATCCTGAGATAGAGTTCCACTTGAACCATCCGCTCATGAAGCGCGTAGTGGACTTGAAGGAAAGAAATTATGTAGAAAAAGACCAGTTTGAAGATGCTCCTGTTAACTACGAGGATGCTATCGAGAACTACAAGCGATTGCTTGATATTACTGGCGATGTAGCTGGTAACATCATCGAGCCTAACTCTGAGAGCGTAGACCAGGAAGGTCCTCACTTGGAGAATGGCCGCATGATTTATGCTAGCAAGACTTTCGAGAACTTGGAGGCTACCCGCAAGGCTGGTCTCTGGGGCTTGTCAATGCCTCGCCGTTATGGTGGCTTGAACTTGCCTAACGCAGTGTTCTCTATGGCTTCAGAGATTATCTCTGCTGCCGATGCTGGTTTCCAGAACATCTGGTCACTCCAGAGCTGTATCGACACTCTTTATGAGTTTGGATCAGAGGAGCAGCGCCAGAAGTACATCCCTCGCATTTGCGCTGGCGAGACCATGAGTATGGACTTGACAGAGCCTGATGCAGGTTCTGACTTGCAGCGTGTGATGCTCAAGGCTACACAAGATGCCGATGGCACATGGCGTTTGAATGGTGTGAAACGATTCATCACCAATGGTGACTCAGACATCCACTTGGTTTTGGCTCGTTCTGAGGAAGGCACCAAGGACGGTCGTGGTCTCTCTATGTTCATCTACGACAAGCGTGATGGCGGCGTAACTGTTCGTCACATCGAGAACAAGCTCGGTATCCATGGTTCTCCTACTTGCGAGTTGGTTTACAAGAATGCCAAGGCAGAGCTTTGCGGTAGCACTCGTCTCGGTTTGATCAAGTACGTGATGGCATTGATGAACGGTGCCCGTCTGGGTATCGCCGCTCAGAGTGTCGGTGTGGAGCAGGAAGCTTACAACGAGGGCTTGGCATACGCTAAGGAGCGTGCACAGTTTGGTGAGAAGATCATCAACTTCCCTGCTGTTTACGATATGCTTTCTAGAATGAAGGCTAAGTTGGATGCTGGTCGTTCACTCCTCTACTGCTGCGCTCGCTACGTAGATATCTACAAGGCATTGGAAGACATTGCCCGCGATACCAAGTTGACTCCAGAGGAGCGTCAGGAGATGAAGAAGTACACTCGTCTTGCCGATGCGTTCACTCCATTGGCTAAGGGTATGAACTCTGAGTATGCCAACCAGAATGCTTACGATGCCATCAGCATCCACGGTGGTTCAGGTTTCATCATGGAGTACAAGAGCCAGCGTTTGTTCCGCGATGCTCGAATCTTCTCTATCTATGAGGGTACCACCCAGTTGCAGGTAGTAGCTGCCATCCGTTACATCACCAATGGTACATACCTTGGCATCATCAAGGAGATGTTGGAGAGCGAGGTTAGCGACGACTTGAAGGCATTGAAGGAGCGTGTAGGCAAGCTCGTTGAGCTTTATGAGGCTGCCATCAACAAGGTGAAGGAGGCTAACGACCAGGCTGTTCACGACTTCTTGGCTCGCCGTCTCTACAACATGACTGGCGACATCGTAATGTCTCTTCTCATCCTCGACGATGCTACCAAGGCACCAGAGATGTTCCAGAAGAGTGCCAACGTATATGTTCGCATGGCAGAGGAGGAAGTTCTCGGTCATTCCGCATATATCCATAACTTCAAGGCTGAGGACTTGGAGAGCTTCAAGGCATAAAGGACTATAAAAATTCTCTCGCAGATAATACTGAAAACTTGTATTTCTGCGAGAGAAGTATATAATAAAGAGAGTATGCCATAAGACCTATAGCATACTCTCTTTAATTTTACCCGATATAGACAATAAAAAATGTATGAAGCTAATCCTGAATAAAAAAAGATGATGGAGTTGCAAGGTGATACACTTGCTCTTCGCAAATATACGCAGGAACAGTATGGAGGATTAACAGAAGAAGAAATTACAAAGAAAGTACTTCAGAATTCCTACATTGACTATGATAGCAAAGACTTTCAAGAGGCTAAAAAACAAACAGACAAGATGTTAGGATTCCAAGATGACTCACTTTACAAAAAGATAATTCTTCATATTCCTCATATTAGTTATCTCCTATTCTATTATTTCTTTTTTTATCATTTCATTTACCATCAATTACTTCCTTCGAGCGTCCCATCCATTTAGGCAGCACCAGCATGCCCATCACCAAGAATGGATAATAGAAGATGAGTCGCCACAGCATGGCGGCAAGGATGGCGAGGGAGGCATCGGGCAAGAAGTCGGAATAATACAGGCGAAACATCAGCTCTGCCACTCCACTGCCGCCCGGCGTAGGACTCAGGATGGAAATCATCCACATCACCCACTGGCGGCACCATGCCACCAGCAAGTTGCCATCCGCATGAAATGCCAGGAGGATAGCCACCACGATGGCAAACCTAGAGAGCCAAGCCAAGGAGGTATAGCCCATGAGTTGCCCCCAGAAGCACTTACCCTCCTGCTTAGCCTCCTTCGAAGCCATGGTCATCTCCTCGGAAAATTTCTCTGCCTTGGGCAGGAAACGACGCAGGAAAGGGATCTTGCAACAACACTTCAGCACCCAGCCAAAGCACTCGGGCTTATGCAACAGCAAGACATAGAGTATCAATGTCCATATCGCCACTATCGCCGTACTGCCCAGGAAGATAACCTGAATGCCGCCCTTGATCAGTTCATTGGCAGAATCGGCAGCCGATGCAGCCATCCCATCCTCCACCATACTAAAGAGCAGATGAGAGGGAACAAAAAGATAAAGCAGGAAACTGCTGATGGCGAGGAAAGCCTCATCGGCAAGCAAAGCCGCAAACATGGTAAAAATGCTTCTGCCCATCGACACGCCCTCCCTATTGAGATAAATGAAAGCCAAACCGCTGCCACCCACGGCTGAAGGCGTAACGGCTGAGGTAAACTCGCAAAGTACATTGATGCGGAAACTCTGTCCCAGGGTTAGCTTATGCCTCACCAGATGATGAAAGCGAAGCGTAAGCATCAGGTTTTGCACGGCAAAGAGGAGCACGGCTATCCCCACACCCAGGAAGAACAAGGGTGAGAGCGAGAGCTGATGCAATGCCGCCACGTCAAACTCCCGAATCATCATTCCGGCGATAACCACCAATCCTATGGATGCCGCCAACCATAAATGCCATTTTTTCATACGCACTCTGCTTTTAGAAAGATCACTCTATCGTTGAGATCGTGACATCCGAAAACTCATTCATATAGTCCAGCAGTTTGAGCGTATGATTGCCTCGCTTCGCCTTCACCTCGATATTGGCTTCAAGAAATTCGCCTTTCGAGGTGCGGCGATCCTTCAGCTCGTATGAATGCACCTCCATGCCATCCTGCTTGATGCGCTTTACCAATTCCTTGACGCTGTCACGAGAGGGAGCGGAGAAAGAAAGTTCGATGGTCGTGGTGCCAAGCTGAGGAATAAAGGCATTGAGCACCTCCAAGCCCAGCAACACCATCGCTGTGGTAAGTATCGCCGCCATGTACATGCCCGTACCGCATGCCAGACCTATCGCTGCCGTTACCCACAAGCCAGCAGCCGTAGTCAAGCCTCGGACCACATTTTTCTGAAAGATGATGGTACCAGCACCCAGGAATCCGATGCCCGATACCACCTGGGCAGCCACGCGCGAGGAATCCTTCAGATCAAAGCCAAATCCATACTGGGAAACAACACAGAAAAGTGCACTACCCAGGGCTACCAGGAAGTGAGTGCGGAACCCCGCCTCCTTAGCACGATATTCTCTTTCGATACCTATCGCTCCTCCCAAAGCCAGGGCGAGAGACAGACGAATGGTAAGGTCTACATAGGTTGCATCCATATTATTCCTTTCTTTTAAAGTTTGCTTGCAAAGATAATATAATTCGAAGACAATACAAAATAAAACTATCATTTTTATTACAAAAACATCATTTTTCTTTGGTAATTCAAGAAAAAAAGCGTATCTTTGCCACGAATGATATTCGCATCAATATACATGATTCACCTTTTTTAAACGACAAAAGATATGAAGATAACATTATTTTTGCTCTTGGCAACAGCTGTTGTCGGCAGAGCACAAACAACCACAGAGTTGCTACCAGTTGGCACTGAAGCACCTGACTTCCAAATCACCAATGACAAGACAGGCAAGAAAATATTCCGTCTGTCCGATTGGAAGACCAAGACCGATGCAGACGGCAAGGTTGTACCAGGCGTATGGACCGTACTCGACTTCTGGGCTTCATGGTGTCCAGACTGTCGCAAGGACATGCCAAAGGTAAAAGAAATATCAAAAAAATATCTCACGAAGATACAGCTCGTCGGGATTTCATTCGATTCCGACAAGGAAAAGATGAACAAATATCTCAGCAGCAACCACTACGACCAGTGGATGCAATACTGCGAGGGAAAGAAATGGAAGGAAACTCAGATTTCCAAGGATTACCACATCTCATGGATTCCAACCTCCTATCTCATCGACCCTGAGGGAAAAGTATACTTCTCTACCGTCAAGGCCGAGGAAATGATGCAGAAACTGGACTCGCTCAACAATTTAGGTAAGCTAACAACCTTTATAGAGATGCCCCACTACCCTGGTGGAAAGGCGGTCTTGATGAAGCAACTATCCGTCAATACCAAGTTTCCAAAGTTGTGCCAAAAGTATAAAGCCGCAGCCAAAGTAAAAGTGGAATTTATCGTCGAGAAAGATGGAAACGTCTCTGATGTCGGAATACAAAGTTACCAGGTGTTAGACAACCCTAACGGCAAAGATTTCAACAAGCTGTCAGGAGCTGAACAAACCCAAGTCCGCTCACAAATTCGCACTCTCTTCGAACAGGAAGGCATCCGTGTTGTGAGCACATTGGGGAAATGGACACCCGGCAAAATAAGGGGCGAGGCTACACGCGTACACTATACCGTTCCCATTGTATTCAGACTACATTAGAATGGGCTAACTAGTTTCAAGACACGTGGTATGACCAAACAGGAAGTCATCGACATTCTTGGCGACCCCAAGACCAAAAGTTTCGATGAATATGGAGACAAATAGAAATTCTATAAATTCACAAATACACATTTATTTATATATATGGCAACAGTTGACGACAAGAAGATTATCTTCTCTATGGTGGGAGTATCCAAGATTATCCCACAAAACCAGAAACAGATTCTGAAGAACATCTACCTATCGTTCTTCTACGGAGCAAAAATCGGCATCATCGGTCTGAACGGTGCAGGTAAGTCTACCCTGATGAAAATCATTGCAGGACTAGAGCAGCCTACCCAGGGCGAGGTGGTATGGAGCCCAGGTTACTCTGTGGGCTACTTGCCTCAAGACCCTCCACTCGATGAGAACAAGACTGTGAAGGAAAACGTGATGGAGGGTGTGCAGAAAGTATATGACGCACTGGCTGAATACGAGGAAATCAACCAGAAGTTTGGTTTGGAGGAATATTATGGCGACCCAGACAAGATGGACAAGCTGATGCAGCGACAGGCTGAGGTACAAGACATCATCGATGCTACCGACGCTTGGAACATCGACTCTAAGCTGGAGCGTGCGATGGGTGCGCTGCGTTGTCCTCCTGGCGATTGGCCTGTAACCAATCTATCAGGTGGCGAGCGTCGCCGTGTGGCTCTTTGCCGTCTGCTCCTCCAGAAGCCAGATGTGCTCTTGCTCGATGAGCCTACCAACCACTTGGACGCTGAGAGCATCGACTGGTTGGAGCAGCACTTGCAGCAATATGAGGGAACGGTTATCGCCGTTACCCACGACCGCTACTTCCTCGACGACGTGAGCGAATGGATTCTCGAATTGGATCGTGGCGAGGGCATCCCATGGAAGGGCAACTACTCTTCTTGGCTCGACCAGAAGACCAAGCGCATGGAGCAGGAGGAGAAATCAGCATCCAAGCGACGCAAAACCTTGGAGCGAGAGCTGGAATGGGTGCGCATGGCTCCTAAGGCTCGACAGGCCAAGGGTAAGGCTCGACTGAACTCATACGAGCAGATGCTCAATCAGGAGCAAAAGGAACGTGAGGACAAGTTGGAGATCTTCATCCCGAATGGTCCTCGCTTGGGCAACAAGGTGATAGAGGCACAGCACGTGAAGAAGGCTTTCGGCGAAAAGGTACTCTTCAACGACCTCAACTTCATGTTGCCTCCTAACGGCATCGTGGGTGTTATCGGTCCTAATGGTGCGGGCAAGACTACCCTCTTCCGCCTCATCATGGGCTTGGAACAAGCAGACGCTGGTACCTTTGAGGTGGGCGAAACCGTAAAGCTAGCCTATGTAGACCAGCAGCACAAGGACATCGACCCTCAGAAGACGGTATACGAGGTTATCTCCCAGGGCAATGAGACCATCCGCATGGGCGGCAGAGATGTGAATGCCCGTGCTTACATCTCTCGCTTCAACTTCTCGGGCACTGACCAAAGCAAGCTCTGTAGCGTTCTCTCTGGTGGTGAGCGCAACCGCCTGCAGTTGGCTCTGGCTCTGAAACAGGAGGGCAACGTGTTGCTGCTCGATGAGCCTACCAACGATATCGACGTGAATACACTCCGTGCCTTGGAGGAAGGTTTGGAGGCATTTGCAGGTTGCGCCGTCGTCATCAGCCACGACCGTTGGTTCCTGGACCGTATCTGTACTCACATCCTTGCCTTCGAGGGCAATGGCGAAGTATTCTTCTTCGAGGGCAGCTACTCTGAGTATGAAATCAACAAGGCTCGCCGCTTGGGCGATACCGAGATCAAGAAGGGCAGATATCGCAAGTTGATGGAAGAATAAACAACTATATATATAATAAGGTAAGCCTCATCAACGAGGCTTACCTTATAAAAACTCCTAAAAAAGCTCCTAGAAATAACTTCTAAAAGAAAACTCCAAGAAATCATGAAACAAAAACTAATCATCCTTTCCCTAGCACTGATGATGTATTGCGGCACAATGACTGCCGCAGCCAAGCATCGCCTGCGTGCCACCTTCGACCAAGGATGGACTTTCCGTCTCTGCAAGACGCATGCCGATGCCTCGGAAGTCATCAAAAGCCTAGGTATAGCCAATCCCGGCTTAACCACTCAGGCTGCAACCACACAAAAGAACAAAGTAACAGATGATACCGAGCCCGAACAGGCTCAAGTAACCGCAAGCGAAATCACCACATCCCAAGCGTCGCTCCAATATAGCGACAAGGCTTTCCGCCCTGTTACCATTCCCCACGACTGGAGCATCGAATTACCCTTCGACCCGCAAGTAGGAGGTTCGGCAGGTTATCTGCCTGGCGGACAAGGCATCTACAGCAAGGAGTTTACTCTCCCTACCGAATGGAGAAACCGGCTAAACAAAGGCGAAGAAATCACCATCCACTTCGATGGCGTATATCATCGTGCCACGGTATGGCTCAATGGTCATCGCCTGGGACATCACATGTATGGCTACACAGGATTCGGTTTCAATCTCACACCTTATTTATATAAGGAGGGCAAGAATCGACTGGTGGTCCACGTAGACCGCGAGGAGCAATCCAGATGGTATACGGGTTCGGGCATCTATCGCCATGTTTGGCTACAAGCCACTAACAAGGTGCATGTCAAGGAGCACGGCATCTTCGTGACCCCAAAGAATGATGGCAGCGTGAATGTACAGACCGAGGTGGTGGGTGATGACAACAGCAAGATTAGCCATTCCATCATCGACAGATATGGCAAGAAGATTGCCTCAGCAGCATCTGCTTCTACCAACTCTGCATCTGCCAGCAAACTCCTTGTCAAGAACCCTCAGCTCTGGAGCACAGACCATCCGTATCTGTATACCCTCCTGACGCAAGTAACTGACAGTAAAGGCAAACTCGTGGATGAAGTAGAAACTCCCTTCGGATTTAGAGAAATCAAGTTTGATGCCAATACGGGATTCTATCTCAACGGTAAGAACATGAAACTAAAGGGTATGTGCCTGCACCAAGACGCAGGAAGCCTGGGCGTAGCCGTGCCCGAGGAAGTATGGCTCCGCCGACTGAAAGCACTGAAGAATATTGGTTGTAATTCCATCCGCTGCTCCCATAATCCTCCTTCACCAGAATTCTTGAACATCTGCGATTCGCTCGGACTCTTAGTCCTGGACGAGGCTTTCGACAAATGGAAGTCGGGCTATTACGCCCCCTTCTATGATGAGAATGCCCATCAAGACATCGCCGATATGGTGTTGAGAGACCGCAATCATCCATCGGTCATTGTTTGGAGCATAGGCAATGAGGTGCAAGAGGCATGGAGCAAAGACAATACGGGCGTGGAGAGAGGCAAGGAACTAAACGGCATCGTAAAGAGCCTGGACCCATCTCGCCCAACCATGATAGCCTGCCAACAGGGATTTGAGGACAAGATAGGCGAAGTGACCGACCTTGTGGGCTACAACTACTTGGAGCCTCGTATGATCAATGACCACAAGCGCCATCCAGAGAGAAAGATGTTTGTGAGCGAAGCATTCGTCTATTACTCTGGCCTGAGGGAGAACGTAGTGCGCGACTTTGTAGAAGAGAATCCATGGCATTTCGTGGAGGAGAATCCATTCATCGCAGGCTCCTACGTCTGGGCAGGCGTGGATTATCTCGGAGAATCTTCGCCATGGCCAGCCAAGGGGTGGTGCTCTTGTCCTTTTGATATGACACTGAAGGAGCGACCACAGGCAGCCTTCTATCATCCGGCATGGAAACCAGAGGAGAACTATCTCAAGCTGATGGTGCGTGACAACTGTTTCGACCAAGCCATCGGCACCGACCACTGGCAGTATCCACCGATGGCAGATACCTGGGATCTTCCCTACACCGACTCTCGATGTGTGGAGGTAAGATGCTACACCACATGCGATTCCGTACAGTTATTTTTCCCGATGTGGACCAATCCTCAGTTGCCGCTGAAGCCTCGCATCACCAAGGATTATCCCGACCACTGCATCACCATCCAGTTGCCAGCCCGCCAAGGCAAGATTCTGGCTGTGGGATACAAGGACGGAAAGGAAGTGATGAGAGATTCGCTCATCAATCATGGCCCCGTGGCAGATGTAAGACTGGATGCAGATTACACCACATTGGCTGTATCAAAGGGCGATTACACGATCATTCCAGAGATAAGTAATGCCATGCAGAAGAATATTGGAATCAAAAACAGAAATGGCGTTTTGCCAACGAGTACGGTTTCTCACATTCGCCTCACGCTAGTGGACAAGGATGGTCTCATCCAGCAGATGCAGCCCAAGAAATTCCGCATAGAGGTGGAAGGTCCTATCCGCCTGCTGGGCGTAGAGACTGGCGATATGAGAAGAATGGAGTCTTGGCGCACCACTGAGCTTAAGACCTACTTCGGTGAGGGATTGATAAGATTACAATCCACCACAAAGCCAGGCACCGCTCGTGTCAAAGTATATGTGGAAGGCTTCGTCCAGCCATTTATCAAAGAAATTGTTATCAAGTAAATTATGAGATACTAAAAAAGTGCAACACGCTGTTGCACTTTTTTAGTATCTCCTCAGCGGTCGGTACTTGATGGTATATATCTGGTTGAAATAATCCTTCCAGGTATTCGGTTCCTTATCATCATCCCTCACGATGCGGATGCCATAGAAGCGAGTGCCGGTGTCTCGATACTCCTTGAAGCGAACGAGCATCGACTGAGGCGGATCGGGAATCAAGAAGTCGGTAATCCACAACACATCCGCATTCACATAATGCAAGCCATCATTGTCGAGCAACTCAAACATCTGCTTCATCATCTTCTTTGCCGAAGTACCACCGCCAATAAATGGCAAATGAGTAGTCGAGGGTTGTTCTTCCGAAATCGTAAGCCCTAGCTTTCTCAATCGCTGCGCCTTCCTCTTCTCCATCAAGTCAATAGCCCTGGTGCTCATCGAGAAGTCGATGAGGAAGCAATCACGCTCCAATTCTTCCGCAGTCTCTTCGAGCAAAGCTATCAAGGTAGAGGAGATGCGCTCTGGCGTGCCATACATACTTGCAGAAGTATCGAGACATACTATCATCGGGCCCTTGCGAGAGGCATGGGTAAAACCAAGCTTGCGAGAAGGCTTCGCCATCTCACTCTTATAGCGGAAAGTCTGGAGCCTACGCGTACGATACTTATAGATAAAGAGCCCCTCCATATCCTCATCGCTATACTGAGCTAACTCCAGAGGGAGCAAGGAGTTGAGGTCATCGCCCACGGTGATACCCTCTATGTCGCTTCCAGCAGAATGCTCCATCTTCATATCCACACCCGAAGCAATGGTGAGTCGGTCCTTGCCATTGGCATCAGCCACACGTCCCATCTTCGCCACAATCTCCTTGATTTCGGGATAGCGGTCTTGCACCTTCATTTGGTTCAGTCGGCGTTCGAACTCCGTCTCCGTCCAGCCGTTCGTCATCAACTCCCAAGCTTGCACGGCTCTTTGCTCAGAGATACCTTTCGTCTTGATGTTGCGAGTTACTTGGTCCATCAATCTGACCAATCCCGTCTCGAAATTATTCTGACGGATGGAAATAAAGTTCTTCAGTTTACTCAGGGTCTGTCGCTCGATGCAAGCCTTCCAATCTCTTACCAGTCGCTCCCAATTCTCATTCTTGGTAGCTCCATCGCCAGCAAACAGTCGGATAAAGAAAGTCCTGTCGAAGCCATCGTCCTCATGCTCCACAGCCAGTTGATTGAGCAAAGGATGCCACACTTTCTCATCCATTCGCTTGAAGTTGGTCCAGTCGAGCACATCCTCGGCACGATGATTTTCTGTCCAGGCACGCTGACGTTGGAATCGGATATGATGCACGCATTCCACAATAAACTTGCCCACACTGTCATAAAACACCTTGCTCTTGATCTTACTATTCACCACCTGCTTCTCAAACTTCCTCACCTTCTCGCCCGTACAGAGCGTAACCTCCAAGGTGAAGAGATGCACCAGATAATCCTTCAGCGGGTCGTCCTTCAGATACCAAGGCATGACGTTAGAAGACGGTTCAGGTATCACCACCTGCCCCGTCTTACAGAAATCGTCCAGCATCTTGAGATAGTACTGGGCTTCAGCCAAGTCCTTATTCGTCTGATATTTCATAGAGAAAACTTCTAACTCCTAACTTTCATACAGCTTCATCGTATCCTGTCGGGTGAAGGCAAGCTCCTTATAGAAGTCCCTGAGATAAGCTGAGATTTCAGCCTTATCATCCGCCGAAACAAAGAGATTATCGCCCAACTGTCGTTCGAGCGAAGTCAAGCCATCAGACAGCGATTCTATCTCTCCCTCATAATCCCGTCCATCATCAGGATTCTTGCGAACACGATGATACTGGATGTCCTCGGCAAGAGCCTTCTTCATCTCCACAAGCTGTTCAGCAAAAGGAGTAAAGAGCGCACGAATCACAATTTGTCGAATGGCATCCCTCTCCTCAGGTTCCTGCCACAGACAGTGGTAGATAGGCAACAAGTCGCATACCGCTACCTCTTTCCTATCCTGCATGAAAGCCGAAGTACGGAGCAAGCGAACAATGTTCTTCCATCGACGGTCACTCACATAGATGTTTCTGCGCTCGGCAGCCTCATCCACATTCACGGCACGGAGCGACTTGCGGATGCTTGAAATAGCATCGAGTACTTCCTCCTTCACACCGATTTTGTCAATAGCCAGACTCCATTCCGCATATTCCTCGGAAGAAATCTTCAAGTCGTCAGCAGCATTCACTGATTTTACATTTTCAGAATTATCCCCCAGCAGCATGGCTCTAAAGTTCTTCTCCATCTTGATCGGTCGGCTCTCGATGCGAATCACGAATCGATCCCATAGTGCCTCCAATCCCTCGCCCTTGGCAGGCAACTCATTACTTGCCGCCACGAGGAGTTTCAACGGAAGGTGCATCTCCCGATTACCATTGCGGAATATCTTTTCATTGATGACGGTGAGGAGCGTATTCTGGATAGCCGGTCCCGCCTTCCAAATCTCATCGAGGAAGACCACATCGGCTGTAGGCAGATACCCATCCACCGCACGTTCGTAAGTATCCGAAGACTTCAACTTCTGAATACTCACAGGACCAAAGATTTCATCGGGTGTAGAGAATCGCGACATCAGATACTCAAAGCTCTGAGCCTCCCTGAATGCCGTCTTCAACTGTCTGGCTACCATACTCTTTGCCACACCCGGAGGTCCTAGCAGGATGATACTCTCACCTGCCAGAGCAGCCAGGAGCGAGAGCGATATCTCCGTCTCCTTCTCATAAATGCCTCGGTTCATCTCACCGAGTAATTGTTTGAATCTTTCAAGCATATTCTTACTTTTCTATTCAGAATCGTATAAAGACGAAAAGAAGTTAAGAGATAAAATTCATTATCCCTTAACTTCCTCATATTCTTTTATATAAATAAGGTATGGCTTACTTTACGTTGCCCACCTTAATCAAGTACTCAGCAATCTGAACAGCGTTCAGGGCAGCACCCTTACGAATCTGGTCGCCGGTGAGCCACAAGGTATTGCCGTTGTCATCAGCCAAGTCCTTGCGGATACGACCTACATAGACATCGTCCTTGCCTGCGCTCTCCAATGGCATTGGATAAACGTAGTTCTGAGGATCGTCCTTTACGGTTACGCCTGGAGCTGCCTCCAAAGCCTTGCGGATGTCCTCTACGCTCAATGGCTTCTCAGTCTCAAACCATACGCTCTCTGAGTGAGAACGAAGAGAAGATACGCGTACACAAGTAGCACTGGTGCGAACATCTGAGTGCATAATCTTGCGAGTCTCGTTGTACATCTTCATCTCCTCCTTGGTATAGTCGTTAGGAGTCATCTTGTCGATCTGAGGAATCACGTTGTATGCCAACTGATGAGGGAACTTATTGATAGTCTTAGCCTCTCCTGTCTCCACAAGTTCCTTGTACTGCTGCTGAAGCTCTGCCATGGCAGCTGCACCAGCACCAGAAGCACTCTGATAAGAAGAGATGTGAATCTTCTTGATATGGCTCAAATCGTCGATAGGCTTCAACACTACTACCATCATGATGGTGGTACAGTTAGGGTTGGCAATGATGTTGCGAGGGCGGTTGAGCGCATCCTCGGCATTGACCTCAGGCACTACCAATGGCACGTCGTCGCACATACGGAATGCGCTAGAGTTATCAATCATCACGGCACCATACTTGGTGATAGTCTCGGCAAACTCCTCTGAAGTGCCGCCACCAGCAGATGTGAAAGCAATATCGACATCCTTAAAGTCATCGTTATGCTGCAAAAGTTTGACCTCATAGTCCTTTCCCTTGAAGTTGTATTTTCGTCCAGCTGAACGCTCAGAACCAAACAACACCAAATCATCCATAGGGAAATTTCTCTCAGCAAGGATGCGCAAGAATTCCTGTCCTACTGCGCCACTTGCACCAACAATTGCTACTTTCATAATCGAATCTTTTAATTTATAAAGTTGTTATAAGTGTAAACTGTGGAAGAGAAAGCCAGCCCCCCTATCATCTTCATGATTCCTCATCTTCTGATAGCCGGAAACTGCTTATTTTCTCAAATCCGCTGCAAAGTTAAGACTTTTTCTACAATATCAAGCATAAATTCCCAAAAATTATTGCTTTTTGCTGCAAATTTATCATTTCTGCTTACTTTTCTGCAAGAATATGCAAAAAATTGGAGAAAAATAGTTGCAATTGCGTTTGGCAGTTCAAAAGAAGAATGCAAGCATCCTCATAAGAAATATCAGGAAATCGTGCCTTGGATTATATTCAAGGCACGATAGAGTGCTGGAAAATTGAATTATCTCTCTTGATGAGACATAATCATCCTCAAAGATTTCTTGCAATCCTCACACAATCCATATTTCATATAGAAGGTATTCTTGCCATGGGCATCCTGCATCAGGCACTTCGGGGCATTCTTCTTGCAATGCGGCAAGCCACGAGAATGCAGGAATTCATGGATTGTTACTTTCCATAAGTCATCCTTTCGTTTCAATCGGAAGGTTGAAACCACACAGGCGTCACCTGGCCGGAAACCCAATCCCATGATTCCATAGTTGTATTGTCCATGAATAGAAGTAGAGATGTCTCGATGCGTCAAACCTATCGTTACGATTTCATCATTACCTCCATGCTCTTCATGCAACATTTTCAGGATTCCCCCAGCCCAATACCTGTTTCTTGGTTTGTAGAGACATGAGGCAGGTATTTCTTTCTTGTCTCCAACAAATACAGATGCCTCCAACTCAGCCTTTGGTACCTTATTGAAAATGAGACCCAACTGCTTCACGAGTTCTCCTCTCAACTGTTCAGCCTTCTGACGGGAGAAATTTCCCAAAGGCTTTAACTCTATGACATAACCCAATGGAGGATCTGCAGGGAGACTATCTCCCATTCCCTCATTGCCATGACTCTGATTTCCATTGGAACAACCTGCTAAAAACAGGATTGAGATTCCAGCTATAAACAGCAATAACTTCTTCATAGAATATTCTTTTTATTTGTATTTTGCATAAATCAATACCGGTCTTCTCCTAGAAGATTCCTTGTATATCTGCATCACTTTCTCCACGCAGCTCCTTGATACAGTAAAGCAGCCACGGCTCTCTGTTCCCAGCGGAATATACTCCTTCTCACCGGAGAATCTTGTCACCTTGC
>OOCQ01000326.1_pt1 | contig 42180 bp, 32 predicted proteins | sample 1671121 | NCBI WGS metagenome assembly OOCQ01 (sample SAMN06348124, study PRJEB24527) | human gut metagenome | biome: human gut; feature: ankylosing spondylitis patient; material: feces | host: Homo sapiens | place: China | collected 2015-10 | reverse complement strand
GGCTCTGAGCGTATGTCTCACCCATGAAACGCTTGATAGAATATACAGTGTTCTTTGGGTTTGTGATGGCCTGACGCTTAGCAGGATCACCTACCTTACGATCACCATCCTTTACGAAACCTACTACTGATGGAGTAGTACGCTTACCTTCGCTATTTGCGATTACAACTGGTTCGCTACCTTCGAAAACGGCAACACAACTGTTTGTTGTACCTAAGTCAATTCCAATTACTTTTCCCATAATTATATCTTTTTTTATTTTTATCGTTGTTAATAATGTTATTTTCGCTAACCCATATAACAAAGCGTGTGCCAAGGGAGGGAATATGACAATTTGGCAGAAATGTGAATTTCTTATCAGAAATCTTGGTATTATCAAGGATTATCTGTAATTTTGCAGACGAAATTGACATATACATTATTATATATAAGGTATAACAAGACATTTAATTAAACAAAACAGAAAAGAAACAATTACTGAATGGGAAGAAACAAATATTCAGCAGGAGAAATTAAGGAGATAGGCAAACTGCTCCGATTGAAGAATGCAGGCAACAGATTGCAGCAGAAAATGGTCCGTCACGACCTTCGTGTGAATTACGAGTTCAACATTTCCGACTTCAATGAGCCGGGCAAGGCTTTCGGTGAGGAGGAATTACAAGAGGCCATCAAGCGTGGTGCCATCCAGATATTGGATGATGCCACCATCGAGGCAATGAAGGCTAAACGTGCCCGTGACAAGGCTCGTGATGCTGCCGAACGTGAGAAGGAAGCTATCCAGAGCGGAGAACAGACCGACTGGAAGGAGGCTATGAAGCAGTGGAATGAGTTTTATAATGAGTAATTAATAATTTAGAATTAATAATTAGGCATACGCCTTTGAGATTCAATTATACATTGTACATTATAAATTATACATTATAAATTATAAATTATACATTATATTTATGGCAAAGGTTATTATTAAGACTACAGAGGGCGACATCAAGGTGCGCCTCTATGACGAGACTCCTCAGCATCGTGACAACTTCATCAAGCTGGCGAAAGAGGGATATTTTGATGGCACTCTCTTCCATCGTGTCATCAAGGACTTTATGATTCAAGGAGGCGACCCTGACAGCAAGGGTGCACCTAAGGGCAAGATGCTGGGCACGGGCGGTCCAGACTATACCATCCCCGCAGAGTTCGTTTATCCACAGCTTTTCCACAAGCGTGGAGCCTTGAGCGCAGCTCGCTTAGGCGATGAGGTGAATCCTAATCGTGAGAGCAGCGGCAGCCAGTTCTATATCGTTTGGGGCAAGACTTACAAGCAGAACGAGCTGAAGCAGATGGAGAAGCAGATGGGAATGCAAATGGAACAGACCGTCTTCAATCAGCTAGCCAAGGAGCACCATGACGAAATTATGAGCTTCCGCCGCAATCGTGATCGTGAGGGATTGATGAAGCTTCAGGATCAATTGGTGGATGAAACCAAGAAACTGTGCAAGGAGCAGGGCTACCCTAAGTTTACAGATGAGCAGGTAAAAGCTTACTCTGAGGTGGGCGGCACTCCATTCCTCGATAATCAATACACTGTATTTGGTGAGGTAGAGGAAGGTTTAGATGTAGTGGAGAAAATTCAGAACTGCGAAACCATGCGCGGTGATAGGCCTAAGGAGGACATCAGCATGGAGATTTCCGTTATAATATGATGTAAAGAGCTATGCCGAATGGCAACTTCGAATCAAAGAATACATGGAAGCCCTCAAATCTCCACTCAAGGTAGAGTACAGATAAAAAACAAAAGGAGTGAGCCTTCTTCACAGAGAGCTCACTCCTTCTTAATCTTAACCAAAAACTAACCTATATTAAACCTAATACTAAAATACTAATAAACCTATAAACCTAAAAACCAATAAACTTAAATCTGCTGCAAAATTACGCATATTTTTCATAAGTTACAATAGCTTGGGGCGAAAAGGTGGACGGAAAGAGCTACATACATAGTCTAACAAGCTAGTTATCAATACCATTTATATCAAATACTGCTTTTAGAAAGTGGAACAAGATGAATGCCTTTTAAAAGACAAAAACGGCAAAAAGACAATCCAATACGCCCACTTTTTATGCTCCACACAAATCATTTAAGCAACTCGTTATCTGATACTTAGCCATACACATCCGCCACATCGTCCACTATTATATTATATAGGTGCTGCCAAACGAAGAATATTATATACCTTTGTGACAAGAAATCAAAACAATAACATTATCAACTTCTAAACGAATAACAACAACATGAAAAGAAGAAACTATCTCATGGCACTATTCATGCAGACCATCGGGACGGCAAATGCCAGCAACTTCGTAACCATCAAGGGCGAGAACCTGATGGATGCCAACGGCAAGAGGCTATACATCGTGGGCACCAATCTAGGCAACTGGCTTAACCCCGAGGGCTACATGTTTGACTTCAAGAAGACCAACTGCGAGTGGATGATCAACGACATGGTTTGCGAGTTGGCAGGTCCCGACTTTGCCCGTGAGTTTTGGCAGGCATTCAAGGACAATTACATCACCGAAGCCGACATCGCTTACATCAAGCAGACGGGAGCCAACACCATCCGATTGCCATTCAATTACAAGCTCTTTACCCGTGAGGATTACATGGGCAAGAATGATGAGACTGAAGGATTCAAGCAGATGGCCAAGGTGATAGATTGGTGCCGCAAATACGACCTGCACCTCATTCTGGATATGCACGATTGCCCTGGCGGTCAAACGGGCGACAACATCGACAATGGTCATGGCTACCCATGGCTATTCGAGAGCGAGGCTAGTCAGCAGCTATTCTGCCAGATATGGCAAAAGATAGCCAGCCGCTACAAGGACGAGCCCGTTATCTTGGGCTATGAACTGATGAACGAGCCTATCGCCACCATGTTTAGCGACTCCTTGCGAGCAGCCCTCAATGCCAAGTTGGAGCCCCTCTATAAGCGAGCTACCAAGGCTATCAGAGAGGTAGACCAGAACCACATCATCTTGCTGGGCGGCGCACAATGGAACGGCAACTTCGAACCTTTCAGCGACTGGAAGTTTGACAATAAGATTATGTACACCTGCCATCGCTATGGAGGCGAACCAACCAAGGCTGCCATACAGAGCATCATCGACTTCCGCGACAAAACCAAGTTACCGATGTATATGGGCGAGATAGGTCATAATACCGACCAGTGGCAAGCTGACTTCTGCGCCACTATGAAGAAAGCCAACATCGGCTATACCTTCTGGCCTTACAAGAAGATAGATGGAAGCTGCATGATGGGCATCAAGAAGCCTGCCGACTGGGACAGCACCATCGTCAAGTTTGCCGAGGCAGACCGCAGCAGCTTTGATGCCATCCGCAAAGCTCGCCCAGACCAAGAAAAGGGCAAGAAGCTCTTGATGGAATTCGTTGAGAATGCAAAGAAAGAGAATTGTATCCCACAGAAAGGCTATATCAAGTCAATGGGACTAAAGGCTGAATAAGCAGATTTCTAGAAAGACAAAGGCTGAATAAGCCCATATATATTTCTAACTAACTTTTCATCAACTACAAAATCCCCGAAGCTCTTGTGAAAGAACTCCGGGGATTATTATTGATTCTCCTAGGGAGATTGTTGCTTCTCCCCAAAAACACGATTATTTCTTCTGGAATACTCTGACGTAATCCACTTCCATTGTAGCAGGGAGAGCAGTCTCATCCACTCCATTCATGCCGCCCCAATCACCGCCCCAGGCAAGATTGAGAATCACATAGAATGGCTTATTGAATGGCCAGGTAGCAACATTGTCCTTGCCATCATTATTGAATGAGAGCAACTTCACGCCATCCACGTAGGTGGTGATATGGTCTTCAGCCCACTCCAAGCGATAGACATGGAATCCATCCTCGGCACCTTCGGTGAGACGCTCAGCTGTCTTCTGGGTATTCATCACATGATTATACGATTCAGTGTGGAGCGAAGAAGAAGTGCGATTAGGATTCACACCCACCTCTTCCATGATGTCTATCTCGCCACACTTAGGCCATGGATTGGCACCGAAGTCGTTATTGCAAGGCATCATCCAGAAAGCAGGCCATGTACCCTTGCCCTTAGGCAACTTGATGCGAGCCTCGATAATGCCATATTTCCAGCCCTCACTCTCATGGGCATATACTCTGCCTGAGTATATCTTGCCATCGCTGCCCTTGAAGCAGTGGATGTAGAGTCTGCCATCAGCCACTTCGGTTACTCGCTTACCATCTGCAGAACCATTCACATAGTTTTGCAACTCATTGTTCACCCAGCCCGACTTCTGCACCTCATGACGCCAGTCGGTACTATTCAACTCTGAGCCTTCATTAAACTCATCATTCCATACCAGTCTGTAACCTTCCGGAATCACCATTTCGCCCCCTTCAATAGGAGTAACCTGTTTTCCTGCCTGATGCACTGGCACCGATACCTTCTTATCCTCTAATGAAACCTCGACACTTCCGTCAAGAGCTACAGACGATTTATTCTCTTCCACATCTACAGTTACCATACCCATAGCTTTGTTATTACCACTGGCACTCACTTTAAACCAAGGGTATACATTTGTCGTAGGACCTTCTCCAGGGAAGGATGCTCTCGCCTCCCAGCCTCCTTCAGAAGCCACTACCATGATTTTATAAGTACCGCCTTTGGCAGGAACATCGATGTTCGTAGGAGAGCAGGCTATCGTTATCTCTCCATTGACGTCAGACGAACTACTGCTGCAAGAAAGCAGCATGAACGAAAGGAGGAAGGAAAATATTTTCAAGAATTTCATGTCATTTAAAATTTAGAAAGGGAACTGCTCCTACTTATTCATAGGAGCAGTTCCTGTATAATTCTATATAAACCTATAAAACCTAAAGCCTATTTCACAATCAAAACGATATCACTAATGGTAATCTCTGTATCAACAGGCGCGCCAGCGAAGTCCATAACAAACTTCACTTTCTCCATATCACCTGCCTTACTACCTTGGATAGTCGCATTGTCATAACGAACCACATATTCACCATTAACGTTCTGATACATATCAGCAAACAAATAGCTGTCATCATTACCTGTATCACACAACTTAAATGTTGCTAAAGGCAACTTAGCTGTAGTAGTAACCTTGCAAGAGAAATCCACCTTCTGGCCCATCTTAATAGATATAGGAGCCTCTGTTAATGCCCACTGTGCATGCCATTGTTCAGCTGGAGTTTCAACTGGGATAACAATTGTATGCTTACTGCCCTTATGGGTGATAACCGGAGAACAATCTATAGCTCCCCAACCTGCATCGCCAAACCAATTGGTATTTACAAACGATTGAGCCTCATCCACAGCCTTCCAAAGATTGCCCGCTGTATTGTAGTCGAATGGCACCTTCAATTCTACAGGAACCACAGTACCGTCATCATTGGCATGGTCTTTCAATACAAGACTCTCTATCATGATTTCATCGCCAGCTTTGTTGCCACCAAAATCGAAGACAACCTTCAAGTTTGAGATGTCCACACCGTCGAGGTCAGAGGCGAAGAGACATTTTGGTTCACCTGCCTCCAACTTTATGTCTTTATCCATCAAGATAGCATCATCATCGTCTGTTTGGCAGAGCTTAACCTTCACACCACCATGACCCAAGTTTGATGTCAAGATGACAGAGAAATCGTAGTGCTTGTCGGCAGATGTTGAGATGCCAAGATGGTTGAGAGCCATCTGTGCCTGCCAACGCTCACCAGTAGCCTCAGGCAATTTTACAGTATAACAACCCTTAGAGAGAGAACACTCTGGCGCAGCAATCTGACTCCATCCCGGTGCATACCAGAAAGCCGGGTTGTGCGACGGATCATCATTATTACCAGGATTATTCGGCAATGCCAATCCCTTGAACATATTAAACTCGCTATCCTCGACAAAACCGCCAAAACCATTCATCTTGGTCTTTTCGATATTAAATTGCTTCTTCACAGACTCCTTGCTGATACCATTGCGATTCTTCACAAAGCATTCCACATCATAAGTACCCTTCTTGCGATAATACTTGCTCAATGTATAGTCTGAAGAATAAGCACCATCAATTACCCAAACTGGGGTGATGCCCTCTGCTGAGTTAAAACTGAAATTAGCTGTATTGATGTCTTGATCAACACTGATATTGAAGTTGTCAGCATAATCAGCAATGTTAGGCAATTCGCCATTGGCACCGCTAAAATCTTCTGGGGAGCATGCTCCTAGCAGAAAGACTGCTAGGAATGCAAATGCTGAATGATATAATATCTTTTTCATATTCGTTACCATTTTAATGTATTAGTAATTGTTTTGTACCAATGCTGGGTCTGAGTCAAGCTCTGCCTGAGCGATTGGGATATACTTCTTAGATTCTGTCCAAGAGTTGGTACGATAGCCGTAGCTGTCTGGTACCAATACGGTAGCAGCCTTGCCTGTACGAACGAGATCGAAGTAACGCTTACCCTCGCCTACAAACTCCAAGCGGCGCTCATTGATAACATCATCCAGAGTTACGGCTCCAAGCTCTGCGATTCCTGCACGACGACGGATTTTATTCACATAATCCTTTGCCAAGCCAGCATCGCCACCTGTCTCAAGCAACAATTCTGCAGCATTGAGATAAGTTTCTGCTACGCGATAAACACGGAGGTTATTGTTATAATTCAGGTTGTTATCAAAGCCTGCATCTGCATTATTTTCAGTGAATGGACGATATTTAGCCAGCCAGAGATGAGTATCCTGATAGCGCTCTTTATACTCTGTACCACGAACATCCCAGATGGTAGCATCACGGCGCTTATCGCCAGTACCATACATATCGTAGGTTTCCTGTCTTACCGGCAAGAAGCCCCAACCGTCACCGCCTTGGTTCCAACCATCGCCACCAGGCCAAGAGTTTGGAGAAATCAAGGTTGGCAATACGGTACCACCAATAGCCAATGGTGAACCCCAACCACGCTCATTGTTACCATCCTCATAGTTTACTTCCCAGATGCTCTCCTTGCACCATTCGCCGCTCTCTTTCCAGATGGAAGCGAAATCGTCTACTATATCATAGTCACTCTTGTCTGCGATGAGTTCCTGCATATACTGGAGAGCTTTAGGATAGCGAGTCTTGTCATTCTGATACATCACCATCTCGGCATACATCATATAGCACATGGCCTGCGACATTCTTCCACAGTTGGCATCATCCCAACGCATTGGCAGGACCTTGGAGTCAATTACAGACTCAAGCTCTACTATCAATTTGTCATATACTTCATCAGCCTTGAGCTGTGGGGCTGTGTAAGGAGCAGACAAGTTCTCCAGATAGAAAGGAATATTGCCGAAGTAGTGCCACAAGTTATTGTAGAAATATACACGGAGGGCTCTACCCTGCATCTCATAAGATGCCCTGTTGGCAGCAGTGAGATTAGCCTCTGCCCAGCCCAAATACTTCAAGAGGTCATTACAACGCTTAATGCCTGAGTAGTCCACTGTCCAAAGTGAGCTAAGGGTATTGCTGGCATTTGCCTCATAGTTGGCAAGCATGTGCCAGTTCTGCATATCGGTTTTGTTAGAACCGCCTACCCAGAAGTTATCGCCCATTATCTCGGCATCAATATTGAGGGCATTATACTGTCCCAATCCCCAGTCTGGCCAGTGGATAGGATCATAAGCCGCATTCAGAGCCTCATTGATGTGGGCATCTGTGGTGTAATATTCTTCGAGGTTTTCACCTGATGGGTTCTCCACCTCTAAGAAGCTATCGCTGCAGGATGTGGTTGCCAATGTGATGCTGGCTGCCAACATACCAAAAGCTATATATCTCTTTGTTTTCATAATTGTCAATGTTTTAAGAGGTTATTGATGTTAGAATGAAAGATTGAAACCGATGGTATAGGTGCGAGCCTGTGGATATACGCCATAGTCTACACCGAGAGAGGTACCACCTGATGAAATCTCTGGGTCGAAGCCCCAGTACTTGGTCCATGTGATGAGGTTTTCTGCCATCACGTAGAAACGCAAGCGGCTGATAGAGAGCTTCTGGGTCAACTGCTTTGGCAAGGTGTAACCCAAAGAGATGTTCTTCAATCTCAAGTAAGAGCCATCGCAAAGATAGAGGTCTGAAACCTGCCAGTTGGTAGCATCGCCATTCTTCAGGATAGGATACTTATTAGATGTACCCTCACCAGTCCATCTGCCAAGCATCCAAGTAGGGAAGTTGCCAGAGTACACATCTGTACGATAGGTTGCATCAAATACCTTATTGCCCGTTACACCCTGCAAGAAGAGGTTGAAGTCGAAGCCCTTCCATTCTGCATTGAGGTTGAAACCGAAGGTCCACTTTGGTGTACCATTTCCGATGTTGGTGCGGTCATCTGGATCGATTTTACCATCACCATTGACATCAACGAAACGTACATCACCTGGTTTGGCATCTGGCATAATCATGTTACCATCCTTATTTACATAAGCCTGAACCTCTGACATATTCTGGAACACACCAGCTGTCTTATAACCATAGAAGTATGGGAAAGGCTGACCGTTAGATCCACGAGTGCCACCACCAGAGATACCCTGGAAGCTATCGAGGTCGATGTAACCGGTATCATTACCGAGGTTGGTCAACTCATTGTGCAGATAGGTAACATTAGCCTTGGCATTAAAGCGAGCATCAGAGATGTGCCACTTATAGCCGAGCTCAAACTCAAGACCAGAGTTCTTCATATCACCCACGTTACCGATTGGCTTGGTCTCACCTACGTAGCTTGGGATAGGCATAGTAATCAACATACCGTTGGTCTTCTTTACATAATAGTCAGCTGAGAATGTCAGCGCACTGCCGAAGAAACCGAAGTCGAAACCGATATCAGTCTGCTCACTCTCCTCCCACTTCAAGTCTTCATTGGCTGTGGCATTCGCCTTAGAACCATTAAATTTGACTGCGTTCTTTCCGAAGAGCACGTTGCTGCCCATAGCGGTCAATACGGTATAGCGGAAGTCACCGATGTTATCATTACCATTCTTACCCCAGCTAGCACGGAACTTCAAGTTGCTCAACCAGTCGCGAGTGCTCTCCATGAATTTCTCGTTCATAATGTTCCATCCGATAGAGGCAGATGGGAAGGTACCATACTTATGAGTTGGTCCGAAGCGGCTAGAACCATCTCGACGGATAGTAGCCTGAAGCATATACTTCTCATCATAGTTATAGCTCAATCGACCGAAGAGAGAAGAAATGGCATGTACCACGTTGTTACCGCCCGATACGCTATGCTGAATCTGAGGCGAACCTACAGAGATGATCTTTCCGTCAGCATCCTTCACGATGGTCTGCTCGTAGTTGCCGGTAGCATAGTCGATAGAAGGCTTGTTTACATTCACAAGATTCCAACGGCTGCCATTCAGATAATCACTCTTATTCTTCATTGCACTCTGACCCAAGACAACAGCAAAACTATGCTTGCCAATAGTCTTATCGTATGTCAAAGTATTCTCCACCTGCCAGTTGATACCCTTGTCAGAACTCTTGTAAGCCTGGGTATGCTCAGCCTTGTTGTTACCAGAGAGGTAATACTTGGATGCAGTATAGCTGTCAGTGCCCCAGAAACTGAGGTCGGCACTATAGGTAAAGTGATACTTTAAGTTGTCCCAAAGCTGGAGGTCGATGGAGAACTTTGGCACGAATTTATGTGACCAGTTCTTTGCCGCAGGGCGAGCCATCATCGCCAATGGGTTGTTCATCTCCTGATAGGTACCACCCATACCTGGGATAGTATAATAGTTGCCATTGGCATCACGGAGAAGCTCGTAAGCATCACGAGTACCGTTCACTTTACCATTAGCATCGTATGTATTAGGATCCTCGTAGGCATCATAATACTTCTTCGCCACATTGCTATCGGTTACCGTAGGAGCCAATGTTGGAGCAAGATAGAGGGCACTACCCAATACTGAGCCATAGATACTATTAGCATCGATGCCAGTGCTCTTTACACGGGTATAAGCCATGTTGACAGTAACATCCAGCTTGTTGAGGAAGTTGCGCTCTTTGCTGGCATCCAACACATTATATATATTATTGCTGCGGAGTGAGAGACGCTCATAGTTGCTCTGTCCGTAGTTACCACCTACGATACCTTCCTGCTTGTAATAGCCCATAGAGAGATAGTAGTTGATTTTTTCGGATGCACCACTGATGCTTACCTCATGGTTCTGAACAGGGGCATTATCATTGAATACCAAGTCTTGCCAATCAGTACCAAAACCATTGATGGCATTACCATTGGAGTCGGTCAGTTTGTACGGATCAGCATAGATAGGAGCCTGACCACCATTCACTGCACGCTCATTCTGAAGGATGGCATAGTCAGTAGCGCTGGTTACATCACGCTTCTTCCATGCGCTCTGCCAACCGTATGAGAAGTTATAGTTGATCTGTGCTTTTCCAATCTTACCCTTCTTGGTGGTTACGAGAATTACACCGTTGGCAGCACGGGCACCATAGATAGCACCCGAAGCAGCATCCTTCAACACCTCGATGCTCTCGATATCGCTTGGATTCAAATAGTCCAAACCACCCTCAATAGGCATACCATCCACGATGTAGAGAGGGTCGCTATTGTTGATGGTACCAGTACCACGGATGCGCACCTTAGGTGATGCACCTGGCTGACCAGATGATGAGGTAACATTGACACCGGCTGCCAAACCCTTCAGGGCGTTGTCTACACGCACAGGGCTTTTGCCTGCCAAATCCTCAGAGCCAACCTTGGCGATGGCTGCTGTTACGACGCTCTTCTTCTGAACACCATAACCCACTACAACCACCTCGTCGAGGGTCTTGTCGTCTTGTTTCAGGGTAATGCGCATGTTGGCAGAAGGCTTTACCTCGGTTTCCTTAAAACCGATATAGGTGATGACGAGGGTAGACTTAGCATCGGTATCGATGGTGAAGTTACCGTCCAGGTCAGTGATGGCACCAGCGCCCTTCTGACCCTTCACCTGAATAGTTGCTCCGATCACAGGTTCTCCCTGATCGTCCAACACAACACCCTTGAAGGTGTTCTTTTGCGCGAACGCTGACGCTGACATTAATAATGCAGACGCCAGCAAGATACTTTTTGTTTTCATATCTTCGGTTGTTAGTTTAGAAATTATTTATTCTATTGTTTATTCTTTCCATTTTTTGTTGTTTATTCACTTTCGGCCCGCCTCATTATATATAATAAAGTATAAAGCCTGTGTAGCAGTGCATCTTTAAAATGCGTTAAGCTTTGTTTTCGGTTGCAAATATAATATGTTTTTTCGATATTTACAAGACTTTTCAAGAGATAAGTGGATATTTTTTGCCCACAAAAGGAATATTACTATTGATTATCAGCATTTTACGTCTTTACATATTGGACATGAAAGTGGACGGGATAAAGATATCCATAAAGAGTTTCATTCCATCGTTTCCTTAGGATAATTGGGAATCTGACACTTTTTCAAGATTCATTTTCATCCACTTTTCAATCTTTCTTCAAATTACTTATAAGCCTATTCTTCAAGCACTTGCATCATATACCACTTTTACACTCATCCACTTTCGCCGCACATAGGGTTGTTTCATCACCTATTATTTATTACTTTTGCAAGAGAAAATGTCAAAATGGAATTTCCTAACACAAATTTAACAATCAACTAACATAGAGTATGAAACATTTTATTATGACGTGTGTGCTTTGTGCATCAGCAATGACCACCACAATGGCACAGCAATCACAGCAGCAATTGCCTCTCTATCTCGATCAGAGCAAGCCCATGGAGCAACGCATCGATGATGCTATCGCCCGCATGACCTTGCAGGAGAAGATTCGCATCATCCATGCCCAGAGCAAGTTCTCATCAGCGGGAGTTCCTCGCTTGGGATTCCCTGACTTCTGGACCGACGATGGACCTCACGGTGTACGTCCCGACGTACTCTGGGATGAGTGGGAACAGGCAGGACAGACCAATGACTCCTGCGTAGCCTTCCCTGCCCTCACCTGCCTAGCCGCATCTTGGAATCCACAAATGAGCCGCATCTATGGTGAGGCGCTTGGCGAGGAAGCTCTGTATCGTGGCAAGGACATGATACTGGGTCCGGGCGTGAATATCTATCGTACTCCGCTCAATGGCCGCAACTTCGAGTACATGGGCGAAGATCCTTATCTTGCCAGCATCATGGTGGTACCTTATATACAGGGACTACAGAGCAAGGGCGTATCAGCCTGCGTCAAGCATTACTGCCTGAACAACGATGAGGAATATCGCCACTTGGTAAATGTGAAGGTGACCGACCGCGCCCTGCACGAGATTTATCTGCCAGCCTTCAAGGCCGCCGTAGAGAAGGGCAAGACATGGGCCATCATGGGCGCTTACAACCTGTACAAGGACGAGCACAACTGCCACAACCAGTGGACTCTCAATAAGATACTGAAGGGCGACTGGAAGTTTGACGGCGTAGTGGTGAGCGACTGGGGTGGAGCCCACGATACTGACCAAGCCGTTAAGAATGGGCTGGACATGGAGTTTGGTTCCTGGACCAACGGACTCTCTTGGGGAGCCAGCAATGCCTACGACAATTACTATCTCGCCACACCTTATATAAAAGGTATACAAGAGGGCAAATATTCTACCAAGGAGCTGGATGAGAAAGTGCGCCGCGTATTGCGCCTCTTCTATCGTACCACGATGAATCCTAACAAGCCTCACGGATTCCTCTGCTCCGACCAGCATTATGCCACAGCCAAGCAGATAGCCGAAGAGGGCATCGTACTCTTGCAAAACAAGAAGAACGTACTACCTATCGACATGAAGAAGGCTAAGAAGGTGCTCGTGGTGGGCGAGAATGCCATCAAGATGATGACCGTGGGCGGCGGTAGTTCTTCGCTCAAGGTGCAGAAGGAGATTTCTCCACTCGATGGCTTAAAGGCTCGACTCAGCAAGGAGGGCATCAGCGTGGACTATGCCCGTGGATATGTGGGAGATGTAACAGGCGACTACAATGGTGTGACCACCGGACAGAACCTGAAGGATGAGCGCCCAGAGGAAGAGCTAATAGCCGAGGCTGTGAAGAAAGCCAAGGATGCCGACTATGTAGTGATGTTTGGCGGACTGAACAAGAGCGACTACCAGGACTGCGAGGGTCACGACCGCAAACAGTATGAATTGCCTTACGCCCAAAACAAGCTCATTGAGGCTTTGGCAATAGCTAACAAGAATTTCATCTACGTCAATATCTCGGGCAATGCCGTGGCTATGCCTTGGAAGGCGCAGGTTCCTGCCATCGTTCAGGGCTGGTTTATCGGCTCGGAGAGTGGCGAGGCATTGGCAAGCATCCTCAGTGGAGATGCCAATCCTAGCGGCAAGATGCCTTTCACCTGGTATAAATCACTGAAGCAGGTGGGTGCCCATGCCCTAGACACTTATCCTGGCACATGGCGCAAGGAAGGTGGCTACAAGACCGAGGGCAACATCATCGACGAGGAATACAAAGAGGGTATCTACGTGGGCTATCGCTGGACCGACAAGCAGCAACAGAAGCCTTCCTTCAGCTTTGGTCATGGACTGAGCTACACTCAGTTCCAACTGAGCAATCTGCGCAGCGACAAGGCTCAGATGAATGCAGATGGCAGCATCACCTTCACCGTCAATGTGAAGAATGTAGGCAAGCGAGCTGGTGCCGAGGTAGTACAGCTCTACATCCACGTCGTGAAGTCATCCATTGACCGTCCTTACAAGGAGCTGAAGGGATTCCAAAAGGTATACTTGCAGCCTGGCGAGAGCAAGGATGTGAACATCACCATCCAGAAGGATGCCCTGAGCTACTATGACGAAGCCACTGCATCTTGGAAGGCAGAGGCAGGACAATTTGAGGCGCTCGTAGGTAATGCCGCAGATAACCTGAAGCTCAAGAAAGCATTTGAACTGAAATAAAAAAACTCCGTGTAATCTGTGCCTAATATTTTTTTAGAGGAACGGATTACACGGAATTTTCATTTATATTCCGAACAGAATTCTTAATTCCTAATTCTTAATTCTTAATTACTTCATTCCTATCATCTTCACTTTATTCTCAAATTCCTCCCTATCGCAGAGGACACCATTCTTTACCTTGGCTCTATAATTATAGATGGTATTCACTGAATAGTGCAAGAACTCGGCTATCTTGGAGCTATCCTCTATGCCCAGACGGATGAGGGCGAAGATGCGAATGGTGGTAGAGAGCTTGCGGTCATCCTCTAGCACGATGCGCTCCTCTGGCTTCAAGAGAGCATTGAATTCCTCCACAAAGTTAGGGAAGAGCTTGAGGAAGGCTGAGTCGAAATGGTCGTATAGCTCGCCCACATACTCATGGTCGGTCTGCATCATGGTGAGCAACTTGGTGAGCTCACGTGCCTTCACCAGTTTGATGACTCGCTTGCGCATGGTCTCTATCTTATCCACGTATACGGCGCAGAGACGCAGGAATCTGCCTATATACACCTCCTTCATCTTATTGCTCTCGTTCAGATCCTCGTTCACCTGGTTCAAGCTCTCGTTGGCAGCATTGAGCTGCTCATTGGCGGCATTGAGTTGCTGCACAGCCTTCTCTAGTCTCTCGTTGGCATTCTGAAGTTCTCGGTTGGTGAGTTTCTGCTTATGGTGGGCAGCTGCTATGCGCTGGCGCTGCTTGTTCACATAGAAGAGCAAGCCCAGTACCAAGAGCACCAGCAAGACGGTCCAACAGATGGCTATCTTCAGATTGCGATTGATGGTGGCAAGCTGCTTCTGATAACTCTCCTCTATAGTGGTGAGCACAGGCATAATCTGACGGCTGCGGATAGGCGTATTGAAGATGGTGGCAGACTGCCAGGCAAACTTGATGTAGTCGTAAGAGCGAGCCAACTGCTGCTCACTAGCATTAGCAGCCACACCCAGCAGATTGGCTAGTTCCCAGAGCGAACCTTGGTCCATCACAGCCAACTTCACATCGCAGATAGCTGAAAGGAGAAGATAATGACAGGCATCTTCTGTCCGATTGTTCACCTTATAGATAATGGCACGATAAAAAGTAACGATGGCATACTCGTGAGACCCTGGTACAGCGAGTGCCAATCGCTTATCGTTAATTTTCAGAGCTTCCTTCATCTTGCCACTGTCACGCAGTCTAGTTTCCTGGAGTTGCAGATAGCGGTCGTCTGTGGGCTGTAGCAGGCTTTCTGCCATCTGGATATAGCCCTCATATTTCTCACGATAATACTTTCTAAGGAAATCTACGTTGGCATAATAGGTCATCTCGCCATAAAGATGCTGATAAGCCCAGTAGTAATTGCGCAGTCCGGCGGAGTCCAGCTGCTGAGGGTCGATGGTCTTGAGTACGTTGTAAGATTCGGCATAATCGCCCGTGGTGGATTCCTGAAAGGCGAGCAGAGCCTTGGCATTGCCCTCCTGTTGTGGATTGCCACTCTTATGGGCTATGTCGATGCATCGATTGATATACTTCATGGCTAGGTCGTTCTTGTAGGAGCGATATTCCATGAAGAGCGCATAGGCCAGGTCATACTGAGCCTTAGGGGAGCGAGCTTTCTTCAGCTTACCCTCCAGCTGGGCTATGCGTGCCTCTCTCAGCTTCACATACTGAGCAGTCTGGGCAATGGCATTGTCCAGACTATCGTAGAGAGCCTCGGTCTCCTTGTTTTCGCCTGCCCTGAGGGCATTTTCGCTAGCCAGCAGTGCAGGTGCCAAGAGCAGCATGCACATGAGGCATATCATTTTCATTGCTTTAATCATAGAATATTATCTTGGTTTTCAAATGTTCTTAATTGTTTATCGGATGCAAAAGTAATAAATAATATCGAAATCGCCAAACTTCCGTAGATAGAAATCAAGAAAATCTTTCATCTTGAGTCCACTTTTTCTAGAGATGCATTTTTCCTTAAATATCTAGCTAGCAGAAGCATCATCTTTTCTCCCCTCCACTTTTCTCCACATTTTAACACTTCACATCACCAACTTATCGAAAATATTAGTATCTTTGCAAAGAATTAGGAATAAACAATAACATATATAATAACGTATGAAGAAAAAGACAATCTTAACAACACTCGTGGTAGCTATGCTGACGATAAGTCCGGCTATGGCTACGAAAATCAAGCCAATGAAGGAATTCGTGGACGAACTGATGGCGAAGATGACCCTGCTGGAGAAGATAGGACAGCTGAACCTGATGGTGGCTGGCGACATTACTACCGGCGGAGCACTCAACACCCAAGTGGGCGGCGACATAGCAGCAGGCAATATGGGTGGTGTGTTCAACATCAAGGGCATCGACAAGATCAAGGCATTGCAAGACATCGCCATCAAGAAGAGCCGACTGGGCATACCACTGCTCGTGGGTATGGACGTGATTCATGGTTATGAGACCATGTTCCCTATCCCTCTCGCCCTCTCCTGCTCTTGGGACACCGAGGCCATGAAGCAGGTGGGCGCCGTATCTGCCAAGGAAGCTACTGCCGATGGTATCAACTGGACTTTCTCACCTATGGTAGACGTGGCTCTCGATGCCCGTTGGGGACGCATCTCCGAAGGCAATGGCGAGGATCCATATCTGAGTGGCATCCTGGGAGCAGCCATGGCCCAGGGATACCAGGGCGAAACCGCCTCCAAGATGTGGGCAGAGGGCACTGGATACATCGCCGAGAGCAACAAGATGATGGCTTGCCTCAAGCACTTCGCACTATATGGAGCCGTGGAGAGCGGCAAGGAATATAACACCACCGACATGAGTCGCGTGCGCATGTTCAATCAGTATCTGCCTCCATATGAAGCTGTGGTGAAGGCAGGCGTAGGCAGCGTGATGTCATCTTTCAATCTCATCGACTACGTGCCAGCCACCGCCAACCGATGGATGATGACCGATGTATTGAGAAATCGATGGGGATTTCAGGGACTCTTGGTAACCGATTACGCCAGCATAGCAGAGATATTGAGCCACGGCACAGCCCTAGACCTGAAGCAGGCTGGCGAACAAGCCCTGCACGCTGGCACCGATATGGACATGTGCTCCAGCGCCTACGTGCGCTATCTGGCACAGAGCGTAAAGGAGGGCAAGGTGAGCGAGGAGGAAGTGAACCAAGCTTGCCGCCGAGTACTGGAAGCCAAATACAAGCTGGGACTCTTCACCGACCCTTACCGCTACTGCGACACCAAGCGCAGCAAGAAGGAAATATATACCGCCGAAAATCGCAAAGCTGCTAGAGACGTGGCTGCCGAGACCTTCGTATTGCTGAAGAACGAGGCAAATATCCTGCCACTGAAGAAGGAAGGAAAGGTGGCACTGATAGGTCCGCTTGCCGATACCCGCAACAACATAGCCGGCACCTGGAGCGTGGCGCAGGCACCAGAAAAGTACATCACCCTCAAGGAGGCGATGCAGCAAGCCCTGAAGGGCAAGGCTCAACTGCTCTATGCTCAAGGCAGCAACGTATGGAGAGATGCCGAGCTACAGAAGGCTGGCGAATTTGGAAAGACCATCCAGCGTGGCGATGACGCACAACTGAAGCAGGAGGCATTGAGCGTAGCCAAGGATGCAGACGTCATCGTATGCGCCATGGGCGAAACTGCCGACATGAGCGGTGAATGCGGTACTCGTACCAATCTGGAGATGCCTGATGTGCAGCACGAACTCCTAGCCGAACTCGTGAAGTTGGGCAAGCCTGTAGTACTGCTCAACTTTGCTGGTCGTCCTACCGTATTGACCTGGGAGAAACAGCACGTAGGAGCCATCCTCAACGTATGGTTTGGCGGCTCAGAGACGGGAGATGCCATCTGCGACGTGCTCTTTGGCGACAAGGTGCCTACGGGCAAGCTCACCACCTCCATGCCTAAGACCACAGGTCAGGAGCCTCTCTACTATAACCATCAGAATACCGGACGTCCTGTACCAGATGACAACCCTCAGTTTGCCAAGTATGCTAGCAACTGCTTGGACGTGAGCAATGGTCCACTCTATCCATTCGGTTATGGTCTGAGCTATACCACCTTCGCTTACGGCGACTTGCACCTGAGCGCCTCTTCTGCATCTATCAACAATGAGGAAGCTGATGCATGGCAAGGCGATAAGAAGATAACCGCCACCATCACTGTCAAGAACACAGGCTCCAGAGATGCCGATGAAGTGGTACAGCTCTACATCCGCGACATGGTAGCGTCCATCTCCCGCCCAATCAAGGAGCTGAAGGGATTCCAGCGCATCCACTTGGCAGCAGGTGAGAGTCAAGAGGTTAGCTTCGAAATTACTCCAGAAATGCTCAAGTTCTACAATGCCGAACTAAAGCACATCTTGGAGCCTGGCTACTTCCAAATCATGGTGGGAGCCAACAGTAAGGATGTGAAAACTGAGAAATTCTCAGTAAAATAAATATTATTCGTAATTTTGCATGTTGATTAGCAACATTGAAGAGAAAATGATAGATCGCTGTTACATAGAAATCACGAATACGTGCAACCTCGACTGCCACTTCTGCCCCAAGCATCAAAGGAAAAGGAGACAGCTGTCGGCTGAGGAATTCGACCTGCTCACGGACAAGGTTCGGGGCAAGGTATGCTTCCTCTATTTCCATTTGATGGGCGAGCCACTGCTCCACCCTCTCCTGCCCCAGTTTATCACCATGGCAAGGGAGAAGGGATTTAAGACCGTACTCACCTCCAATGGCACATTGTTGCATCGAGCCATGAATCTCCTCGATACACTGCCACATAAGGTACAGCTCTCCCTCCATTCTCACGAGAGCAATGCCAGAGGGGAGCTGTCCAGCTATATGGAAGAGGTGATGAATTTTGCCACACAAGCCGCAGCCAAGGGAACTTGCGTCGTATTGAGACTATGGAACCAAGGAGGAATGGACAAGGAGAATGAGCTGGTGATGGATTACATCGCTGAATACGTACCACGCCCTTGGAAGGAACGCCCTGATGGATTCCGCCTCTGCGACAATCTCTATTTAGAGTTTGACAGAAAGTTCGAATGGCCTTCAGCAAATGCATCATCTGCCAAGCGAGAAGTATTCTGCAAGGCATTGCTCAAGCAGATAGGAGTTCTGTCCGATGGAAGCCTGGTCCCCTGTTGCCTCGACCACAACGGTGATGTCGTCCTCGGCAATCTCTTCCATCAATCACTCGAAGAGATTCTCTCCTCACCAAGAGCGCAAGCCATGATAGAGGGATTCCAGCATCATACTGCCACCGAAGCCCTCTGCCAGAATTGCGAATCAGCACTGGTCAGAAATAGTTTCCGAGGGAAAGCAAGGAGCTAAGATAGATTATATATATAATAAGGTATAAAAGAAAATGAAAATGACATCATTACTTCCATTTTTCCACATAACGCTTATATAAATTACGCTTTGCTATATTACTTTTACTGATGGGATGATTCTTAGCACAGATATAAGGTAATTTTCTTGAGAGATTAAAAATCATTATTCATGAACCTTTTGTGATTCTCCATTCAAAAGCTTTGGATGCACATTCAAAGCTTTCGGATGTACATCCAAAGCCTTTGAACAGACATTCCAAACCTTTGAACGCAAATTTCATCACTATTTTACACAAAGACAATCACTATTTTACACAAAAAGTAACATATCTTTGAATTAGAAAGAACTACCATTGCATAACTCATTATATTTCTGCAAGATACTAAAACGTGATGTTGCAAGCCAAGCCTTTTCCCTCTTCCGAGAGATAAGGAGAGATGAAGGTATTCTTGAGATAACGCTTGCGGAAGAAGGTCTTGGAGATGAAAGGATAGAGCCAATAGGCAACTTTCAGATTTGCCGTAAACTAAAAAAGATAAAACAAGAGAGTTTCTCAAATTAAATTCGTATCTTTGCCACATCATTCTTGTTACTATACAAAATGAAAAAGGACATTATTAAATAAAACAATACAAGATTAAGAAGAAGAAGTATGACATTATTAGAAGCAATCAAGGCACGCCATAGTGTGCGCAAATATCAGCATAAGCCAATAGATGGGCAAGCAGTGCAAATGTTGGCTGCCCAAATAGACGAGGCTAACCAAGAGTCGGGACTTCACATGCAGCTCGTGCTCAATGAGCCACGTGCCTTCAAGGGCATTCTCTCTTATGGCAAATTTCATGGAGTAGAGAATTACGTGGCTGTTGTAGGAAAGAAGGCTAAGGGCACTGAGGAACTGGCTGGCTATTATGGAGAAAAAATTGTGCTACTGGCACAGACTTTGGGACTCAACACCTGTTGGGTAGGTATGACCTATCGCAAGGTGACGGATGCTGTTACCGTTGCAGACGATGAAAAGCTCTATTGCGTGATTGCCATTGGTTATGGTGTGACGCAAGGTGGGAGCCATAAGATTAAGGGCGCAGAACAAGTAAGCAATGTTTCAGCCAATACTCCCGACTGGTTTCGCCATGGCGTAGAGGCAGCTCTCCTCGCCCCAACAGCCATGAACCAGCAGAAGTTCTACTTCGAATACCAAGCAACTGCGCAAGGCGAGAAACCGAAGGTAGCAGCCAAACGCAAATACTCGATGTTTGGCTATACAGAAATGGACCTTGGCATCGCCAAATATCACTTCGAGATAGGGGCTGGAAAAGATAATTTTGACTTTGCAGAATAACCAAACAACTTACGAAAAACAACCGAATGACATCATATTTTCTCTAAGGCCTTGTCCAATTCCTCCAGTTCCTCCTCCTTAGTAGCCCAACTTGTCACGAATCGACATACTATCTCTTGCTCATTCTTCTTCTCCCAAATCTCGAAAGCAACAAGCTTGGAGAGAGCCTGATAAAGAGCAGGCGAAAGGATGACAAACTGTTGGTTTGTTGGCGAATCGTAAGCCAATGGTATGTTGTGCTTGGCAAATATCTTGCGAATAGCAGCAGCCATATCAATGGCATGCTTGGAAATCTTGAAATATAAGCCATCCGTAAAGAGGGCGTCAAACTGAATGCCAAGCATTCTTCCCTTTGCCAGCAAGGCTCCATGTCGCTTCACATTGGTAAAGAAATACTTCGGGGCTTTCATCCCAGAGAACACGACGGCTTCACCAAACATTGCACCCACCTTGGTTCCACCGATATAGAATACATCGCAATGCTCTGCCACGTATGGGAGATCGTACTCGCAAGCCTCCGACATCAAGCCATATCCCAGTCGGGCACCATCTATAAAGAGGCGCAACTGATATTTCTGGCAAGTAGAGTAGAGCTCGGCAAGTTCTTCTTTCGAATATACCATGCCCAGTTCAGTAGGCAAGGAGATATAGACCATGCCTGGCTGAACCATGTGAGGATGGGTCTCGTCGCCCAAGAAGGTTTCCATGTAATCAGCCAAGTCTGCTGCCTTCAACTTGCTGTCAGTAGAAGGGATGGTCAGCACTTTGTGTCCGAAGGCTTCCACCGCTCCCGATTCATGCACCTCAATATGCCCAGTCTCCACACAAATAACTCCTTCGCATCCCAAGAGGAGGGAGTCGATGACTGTGGTGTTGGTCTGTGTGCCACCAATCAGGAAAAACACATCAGCCTCTTCATTACCAATCGCCTTGCGTATCTTTTTCTTGGCAGATTCGCTGTATGGGTCGAATCCATATCCCGATGTCTTGTCATCATTCGTCTTGCTGAGATTCTCTAAAATCTCAGGCAACATACCGTTGTTATAATCACTTTCAAATGAAATCATATTTTCTTCTTACTATTTTCTTATACTTCTTTTTATTACAAAAATAGTAAATATTTTGGTAGTAAACCAACTTTTTGCTTGTTTTCTATCAAACATTTGACTATTTTAACCTATAAAGGCAGCATTCTTTACGTATTCTCAATCAAAAAGCCATGATGGGAGCCTACCCTTTTCATACTTTCCTTTACAATTTCACGCTCTCGATGCGCAGGTTCAGCTTGCCGGCTGGCACTCTTACCTCTACGGTATCGCCTGCCTTCTTGTTGAGAAGAGCCTGGGCGATAGGCGACTTGATGGAGATTTTGCCCTCATGGATGTTAGACTCGTGAGGACTCACGATGGTGTAAGTCATCTTGAAGTTGTTGGCGAGATTGGTAATCTCCACCTGGCTCAACAGACCCACGGTGTCGCTCTTGAGACGAGACTTGTCGATGACTCTCGCATTCTCCAGCACCTTGCGCTTAAAACTGATCCTGCCCAATAGGCGGCCCTGCTCTCGCTTGGCAGCATGATACTCGAAGTTCTCGCTCAAGTCGCCCTTGTCGCGAGCCTCGGCGATGGCATCACGCACGGCAGGCAATTCCACCTTTTCCAAATGTTCCAGTTCGGCTACGAGCTCATCGTAGCCCTCTTGTGACATATATTCCATAGTTTCTTCTAATATTTCCTGAAAGAATTCCATCAGCAGAATTCTTAATTCTAAATTATTAATTCTTAATTATCTATTATTTCTTGTCTCTGTCGAATGTAGGATAATCATCAGGCAGGTCGAGCACGATTTCCACAAGTCCTGCCACCTCGCCACCTGCTTCCTCATACCAAGGAGTTTGCTGTATCATGCGATGATGACCATGGCGGATAATCTGATAGGTATTGCCCTCGCCTGTCTCCAACATGTGGCGGATTATCTCATTCGACTTTTCCTTGTGACAATTGAAGAGGTTTCTGCCGATGGCATTGCCCTCACGCTTGAGCGACAAGGCGTTTTGGTAGAGCACCACTCCCTCCTTGTCATATACCGTAGCAGCAAAAGCCACATGCTCCAAATAATCAAATGTCTGTTTCATATTGCGTTTATTTTATTTTAATTTTGATGGTTTTCGAAAAACGACCACAAAAGTAATCCTTTTTTCTCAAACCACCAAATTTTAAAATGGGAAAAGCAGCGGCAGCACGCCTATCATCACCAGTCCCATGATAATCTGCAGGGGCAATCCCACCTTGATATAATCCATGAAGGTGTACTGGCCCGCTGGCATCACCAGGGCATTAGGCGGTGTGGAGAAAGGCGAGGCAAAACACATGCTCGCAGCCACCGTTACTGCAAAGAGATAAGGCACTGGGCTTACCCCTATCTGCAAGGCACTGTGCAGGGCTATCGGAGCCATCAGTACTGCCGTAACCGTATTGCTGATAAACATCGTCATCAGCGAGGTGGTGAAGTACACGCCCGCCAACATCAGGATAGGTCCGCTGCCACCCATCGTCTGCACCAAGGCATCTGAGAGCCAAGCCGATGCGCCCGTCTTCTCCAGCGCATGCGACATCGGGAGCATGGCAGCAAAGAGCACGATGGTTTCCCAGTTGATGGTCTTGTAGGCAGCCTCCACACTGCGGAAGCAACCCGTGAGCACCATCAGCACGCCGGCTATCATCACCGCCGTAACAGGAGCCACCGGTATGCTGTCGAACACCATCAGCACCACCATCAGCAGCATGATGGCGCCCGCCATCGGAGCCTTGTAGTCCAGGGTTACCTGCTCCGCCTGCTTCTGTGGCTGACCGAGCACCACCCATTCGGTGTCCTCCTTTTCCAGTCGGGCGATGTCCTTCCAGCCGCCCTGCACCAGCATCACGTCGCCACTGTGCAGTTTCTCCTTTCCGATGTCTTGCAAGAGATATTCATTCTTGCGACGGATGCCCAAGACATTGACATTGTATTTGGATCGCAACCCTGCCTCCATCACCTTCTTGCCCACGATGGATGCGGAAGGCATCAAGAGGATTTCGGCGATGCCGATGTCATAGAAATCAAGAGATGGATTGGAAATCTTCACCTCCGAATTCTGTTGATGATTTTGTTCCTTGTTATTCTTTCCTGTCTCCAAGAATCGAGTGTCCATCATCTGGAAGTCGAAGTCGGCAGCCAACTGCTGCACCTGGTCGATGCCGCCCGAAACATAGAGCACATCATCAGCCTCCAGCTGAGCCTCTGCCGAAGCCACCTGCTGGCTCACCGTGCGCAGGAAGCGATGCTGCGAACCATTGTCACGGCGAATCTCCAGGATGTTGATGCCATACTGTCGGTTCACGTCCAGCTGCACCACGCTCTTGCCTATTGCCTTGCTACCAGCCACCGCCTTCAAGCGGAAGAGGTTGTTGGTGAGTCCATACTCCTTCACCAGTTGCTTCAGGGTCTTGCCCTGCCCCTGCTGCTCGTCCACCCTCTTCTTAGGCGACAAGAACCAACGGCTCATCGGAAGCAACACCAGTACGCCCACCGCCAGGCACACCAAGCCCACAGGCAGGAAGGAGAAGAAGGAGAGCGCCGGATAGCCAGCCTGCACCAACGTATCCTGGATAATCAGGTTGGGCGGCGTACCTATCAAGGTCATCATGCCACCCATGCTGCTGGCAAAGGCGAGCGGCATGAGCAGTCTTCTGGGGCTGCTGCCCGCATTCACCGCCATGCTCACCACGATGGGCAGCATCAGCGCCACGGTGCCCGTATTGCTCACAAAGGCACCTATCACGGCGGTAACCAGCATCACCAGCAAGAAGAGTCGCAGTTCGCTCGTACCCGCCAGTTTCATCACCTTGCGGCTAATCATCTTGGCAAGTCCCGTCTGCACGATGGCACCTCCCACCACGAAGAGCCCCACCATCATGATGACCACCGAATTGGAGAATCCCGACAGGGCCTCCTCTGGCGTAAGAATCTGGAAGATGAGCAAAGCCAACAACGAACACAGCGCAACCAAATCGGAGCGCAACTTACCCGCCACAAAGAAAGCGGCGGTGAGAACTAGAATTATGATTGTACCTATCAACATAATGCGTTACTTTTATACTTGCAGGCAGCGAGGCTCTGCACCATCATCACCGCCAAGAGCAATAACATCGTAATCTTTTTCATATTTCTCTCCTTATTATATATTAGGGGGCAAAGTTACGAATTTATCCCGACATTCAGTTTTCTTTTAGGAAATATTATGGTTATTGAAGGGAAATAGACAGTTCACTGTAAAAATAGGTAATAAGCGAGAATAAAAACGCTTATTATCGCCAATTATCGCATTAATAATCAGCAACTTAATTCATTTAGCGGAAATAGCGGCAATTATTTTGGAAAAACTTTTAATAATAAGAAATACCACATTTGTGCGATTGCCTATCTCAGAGAAAAGAAGTATCTTTGTCGGCACAAATAAAATATCATCAATAAAAGAATAGTATGACAATGGAAAAGGTAATGGAAAAAACAATGGAAATACAAGATAAGAAACAAGGTAAGAGCAAGCAGAACAAGCAGTTAGCTCTGTGGATTGGCGCACTGATACTAGGTGCTATCTTGGGCACATTGGGCATCGAGGTGCTGAATGGGATGATGAATTTTGTGGCAACAGTCTATACCCGATTGTTCCAACTTTTAGCTGTTCCTACCATCGCCTTGGCGGTAGTAACCACCTTGTCTTCATTGGGCAACCAGGCTGACACGGGCAAGATTTTCCGCCATGCTATCGTCTATACCCTGCTCACTACGATAGCCGCAGCAGCCGTAGGACTGGTGCTCTACAACATCGTGGCTCCTGGCAATCTGCCTACCGACATGGTGCAGAGTGGCACATCCGAACTGCCTCAAAACCTGGAGCAAACTTCCTATTATGACCATATCTTGGGTGTCATACCTAATAATATCATCAAACCATTTGCCGAGGGTAACGTGCTCTCCATCTTGCTCTTGGCTGCCGCAGCGGGCATCGCCTTGGCTAAGATGCCACAGAGCGACAAGAAAGATGTAGTCGTGAAGGGGCTGTTGGGATTACAAGACTTGCTTTTCATGCTGATTAGAGGTTTGATATGGGCATTGCCTTTAGGTATCGTGGCTTTCGCCGCCCAACTTTCGGCACAATTCTCCGCAGGAATCGTGATGGATTCGTTGGGCAAGTATGTTGCCATCATCTTGGGTGGCAATGTCATCCAGTTCTTCATCGTCTTGCCACTGTTCCTATTGGCAAGGGGCATCAATCCTGTGCGTACCCTGAGCAAGATGATGCCAGCGGTATTGATGGCCCTCTTCACGAAGAGTTCCGCAGCCACCCTGCCTGTCACCATGAACACGGCGGAAACGAGGATGGGCGTATCCAACAAGGTTTCTCGATTTGTATTGCCAATCTGCACCACCATCAACATGAATGGCTGTGCAGCATTCATCCTCGTCACCTCCCTATTCTTGATGCAGAACGGAGGCATTCAGTTGTCATTACCTACCATGATACTTTGGCTTTTCATCTCCGTTCTGTCAGCAGTGGGCAATGCCGGTGTCCCAATGGGTTGCTATTTCCTGACCCTTTCCCTAATGTCGGGCATGAACGCCCCTATCGGCATTATGGGCATTATCCTGCCTATCTATACCATCATCGATATGGTGGAGACGGCAGAGAATGTATGGTCAGACAGTTGCGTATGCGCCATGGTGGATAAGGACATGCAGAAGAGTGCATAGAGTAGAAAGCATCGCCTTCCACACGAACACCAAAAACAAAAGGTGCTTCCATATTCTTTGCCATATCTTTCCTTTATTTACACGTTCTTAATATGCTTAACGGCTGCAAAGATAATAAAAAAATCCATTTTTCCGGTTCGGTATTGCGAGACAAGCATTAATGGCGAAAAATGTGAGAAAAACATAAAATGTGTATAAAAGTAGGGAGTAGAGACGAAAAAGTGTACGAAAAAGTGTACCTTTGCACTAGAAATAGATAAGATCAACAGAATATTTATGTAACTAAAGAATATAGAGAAGCAATGAATGAAATCATTTTCTTGGTCGGCTTTATCATTTTCATAGCCGCCATCTTGGTATTAGACATGTTGGTTATCGACCGCAAGGCACACGTGGTTTCCATCAAGGAAGCGGGTACGTGGACGGGAGTATGGATAGGACTTGCCCTGCTCTTCTCCATCTTCCTGTGGTTTCATGGAGATATGGTGCATGGCATAGACAACATGCAGGACCTCCAGGCTGTGGCTTCTCGCTATGCCTCCCACCTCAAGCTCAATCCCAACGACTTCGAGGCGAGTCTGCAACAATACCGCCACTACATGACCATCTCTTACATATCGGGCTACCTGATAGAAAAGACGCTCTCCGTGGATAACCTCTTCGTGATGATGATGATTTTTACTTCCTTCGGCGTAGGCAAAAACGAATACCAGCATGTGCTCAACTGGGGCATACTGGGTGCCATCGTACTCCGCTTCATCTTCATCTTCCTCGGCGCAGCCATCATCAGCCGTTTCGACTGGATACTGCTCGTATTCGGTGTGATGCTGGTATATAGCGGCATCAAGATGTATGTGAACCGCAACAAGAAGGAGGAAATCAATGTGGAGAAACATCCGCTCGTCAGATTTCTCTCGAAGACAGGCAGAATGCATCCGCAGTTTGAGGGCGACCATTTCTTCCTGAAGAAGAATGGCAAGTGGTTGCTCACCCCGCTCTTCGTCACGGTACTGGTCATCGAATTTAGCGACTTAATCTTTGCCTTCGACAGCATTCCTGCCGTCTTCTCGGTATCGCTCGACCCATACGTGGTGTTCTTCTCCAACATCTTCGCCATCTTAGGTTTGAGAGCCATGTTCTTCCTGCTTGCAGCCATCGCCGACAAGTTCCGCTATCTGAAGACGGGAGTCTGCGTACTCTTAGTATTCATCGGAGCCAAGATGCTCATCCACGAATATCTGGAGATAGATGCCATCGTATCGCTGCTCTTCATCGTAGCCGTGCTCATCATAAGCATAGGAGCATCGCTGATGATTCCGCAGAAGAAACAAGTGGAATAAACGGAAAGAAAGACCTTAATAATCACCATGAAAAAAATCATGTTTTAATGTAACTATAATAATCATGTTTTATGTTTAATAAGAAAAAAAGAATTATCTTTACTTGGAAGAAATACCATCGTTGGTTCGGACTCGTACTGTCCGTATTCATGTTGGTATTCTGCGTTTCAGGCATCATCCTCAATCATCGTTCGCTCTTTGCAGATTACGAGGTGAGCCGCAGTATCTTGCCTTCGGGCTATCATATCAAGAATTTCAACAATGGCATCATCAAGGGAGCCATACCCATCGGAGGCGACAGCGTCTTGGCGTATGGCTATGCGGGAGTTTGGCTCACCGACAAGCAGATGCAACATTGGCAAGACTTCAACATCGGGCTGCCAGAGAGCGTAGATGGCAGAAACATTCGCAACATCATCCAGACTAAGAATGGAGAGATCTGGTGCGCAGCTATGAGAGATATCTATCAGTGGGATGGAAAGAAATGGGTACTCTTCGCCCTGCCTGGGAATGAAGAGCGAATAGCCGACATCACCCTTGACAAAGATAGCCTGGGCATCATCGCCATGAGCCGTTCTGCCATCTTCGAGATAGCACCTGCCAAAAATATGGCTATGTCTAGCTCGAACAACAAACGCATCATCAAGCGCCACATCATCGCCCAACCCAAGGACTACATCCCTGAGACTACGCTCTTCAAGACTGTATGGACGCTGCACAGTGGAGAATACTTCGGTTTGGCAGGCAGGCTGGTGGTAGATGCCATCGCCATCATTCTCATCATCCTCAGCATCACGGGCATCGTACTTTTCATCTTGCCTTACAACATTCGCAGACAGAAACGCTTGGGAGCCAAGGAGAAGATGAAGACACTGGGCAAACAAATGGTTTGGCATCAGAAATGGCACAACAAGATAGGCTACGCCACCATCATCCTCACCCTTTGGCTTTCGATAACGGGCATGTGCCTCCGCCCACCATTGATGATACCACTCGCCATCACCAAGACCCAACAGAAAATAAAGGATGGCAATGCTTGGCATGACAAGTTGCGTGCTATCCGATGGGATGCCACCCTAGGTTGTTGGCTTGTCTCTACTGCCGATGGATTTCTAGAGGTGGATGAGCACTTCAGTAAGGCTCCGATTCTATTGGACAAGAAATCTACGCCCAAGATGAGTCCGATGGGAATCACGGTATTTGAAAGAGAGAAGACTGATAGCGACACATGGATTATCGGCTCATTCAGCGGCATCTATCATTGGAATCCACAACAGCAAAAAGTTGCGGATTACATGACAGGGAAACCTGTAACAAGCAAGCAGATGATGCCTCTTTCCAATGACCTAACCAGCGGTTACAGCTCAGCCTTCTTCGGAGATAAGCCTATCGTCTTCGACTATGCCAAGGGAGCATACTTGGCTAACTCAAAAGTTGTGGATACAAAAAATGCCAACATCCCAGCAGCTATGCCTGAGATGCTAGCAGAAACAAAACTCAGTCTTTGGAACGTGGCCCTCGAACTGCATGTGGGACGTTGCTACAGCCCATTTCTAGGTCCGCTTTCCGAACTATTTGTCTTCCTATCAGGTCTCTTGATAACGCTGGTATTACTCTCCGGCTTCATCATTCTGAGAAGAAGAAAAAAGAAAAAACTCGCCCTGCACAGTTAGCTATCAGCAGGAATGCACTGGGAGGGCAGGTTTATTACCTGCCCTCCCAGTAATCTAGTTGAAAATCCTACTTATCCCCAAACCTCCTTAGAGATTTCTCTAATCAAATCTATCTTAGCCCACTGCTGCTCCTCAGTAAGTTTGTTGCCAATCTCGCAAGAGGCGAAACCACACTGAGGACTGAGGCTCAAACGCTCCAATGGCACATACTTGGCTGCCTCATGGATGCGAGCGATAACCGTAGCCTTGTCTTCCAAAACTGGAGACTTAGTGGTAACCAAACCGAGCACTACCTTTTTGTTATCAGATACATACTTCAAAGGCTCGAAACTGCCCGAACGTTCATCATCAAACTCCAGATAGAAGGTATCCACATTCTCACGAGCAAAGAGATAAGGAGCCACTGGATCGTACGCCCCCTTGGCTGCATAGCAAGAATGATAATTGCCACGGCAAACATGGGTATTGATGGTGAGCCCCTCAGGCTTGCCCTCGATGGCGAGGTTGTTCACCTTCAGATATTGCAAAGCTTCACGCTCCAAGGTAAAGCCATTGCCAAGCATTGACTTCCAGTAGTCATCATCCACAATCATACCCCAAGTACAGTCATCAAGCTGCACCGTGCGGCAACCAGCAGCATAAATCTCCTGGAAGAAAGTTTGATAAGCCTTGGCGATGTTCTCTATCAGTTCCTCTGTATTAGGATAGAACTCACGAGTATTCTTGGTATTATTGCCACGGAACAACTCAGAAAGGAACTGAGCTGGAGCTGGAATTGTCTGCTTAGCCTCAACACCCTCCTCCTCAAACTGCTTCACAAAGAGGAAGTCCTTGATGAAAGGATGATTCTCACCCGAAATCTTACCCGTCAACTTCAAAGAGCCCTTGGTAGTTTCCTCGCCATGGAACTGATAGCCATGCTCCAACTCGATGTGCTCCACACCATTGAATCCCCACATGAAGTCGAGGTGCCAGTAGCTGCGACGGAACTCACCATCAGTGATGTAATGCAAGCCATGCTCCTTCTGCTTCTTGACAACATCCGTAATCAATCGGTCCTCGATAACTCGCAAGTCAGTAGCAGAAATCTGTCCTTCAGCGAATTTCACTCTTGCTTCCTTCAACTCGGCTGGGCGCAAGTAGCTGCCCACAGCCTCAATATGCTTGTTATTTGAATTGCTCATAATCTTTCTCTTTTTTAAAAATTCTACGTTATACATGAAATTACTTGCAAGCTCAGCGCATTGCCAAGACTTGCGGCATCCGGATTTGCGAGTGCAAAGGTACAAAGAAGAAAAATATCCGCCAAATTTTCTTCGTAATTCAGAAAAATATGCTATCTTTGCAGCAGAATAGCGATTTTCATAGAATAATATTCTAGAGAATTAAATCATTTAAGAAAGGAAAGACAATGGCTACACAAGAAACTCTCGACGAGATAGACATCAAAATACTGCGCCTATTGCAGCAGAACTCCAACCTGACAGTAAAGGAACTTGCCGCCCGAGTACACTTATCCCCCACGCCCACCTTCGAAAGACAAAAGAGATTGGAGCGTGAGGGATACATCACAAGATATTCTGCCGTGGTGGACCATCATAAGTTAGGTCACAACGTCATCGTGCTCTGCAATATCCGCCTGAAGCAGCACACCCACGACCTCATCCAGCAATTCATGGACACCGTGCAGCAGATAGACCAGATAACAGAATGTTACAACACCACTGGCGACTATGACTTCCAAATCAAGGTGTATGCCCACGATATGAAGGACTATCAAGACTTCATGCTCAACACCCTGGGTACCATCGACTGCATCGGAAGTCTACACAGCATCATCGTCATAGGCGAAATCAAGGATTCTCATTGCATACCGGTGAACAAGCATATTGCAAAATAATACACCTTATTATATATAGGAGATATCATTTATTATATAAAAAGAGAGATGATGAAACATTATATCAAACACCTCATCATGGCAGCAATAGCCATGATGATGGTGTTCACCATTCAAGCACAAACAAAGCCGCAGTCGCAAGTCTTAGCCAAGACTTATCAGCCTGGCGACATCGTGCCTGCGTCTGCCATCAAGCAGATAGGGGAAAAGAAGTTCTTCACTGTCAGCCCCATCCCCGATAGCATCTTCAAGCTGATGCAGGGCAAGACATACAAGGCTCATTGCACCGTGCCCCGCAGTGAGTTGCGCTATCTGCGCTGCCTCCATATCGACCGCAATGGCAGGAGCATCGTGGGCGAGATGGTGGTCAACAAAGCCATTGCCAACGATGTGCTCGACATCTTTCGCCAGCTTTATCTAGCGAAATACCCCATAGAGCGCATGCGCCTTATCGACTATTGGGATGCCAATGACGAGCGAGCCATGAGAGCCAACAACTCCAGCAGTTTCAATTTCCGCTTCGTCTCCCATACCCACACCGTCTCCAAGCATGGCAAGGGCATGGCGATAGACATCAATACCCTCTACAATCCTTACCACAAACGCCTCAAGAACGGAAAGGAGGTGATAGAGCCCGCCACCGGCAAGCCCTATCTAGACCGCAGCCAGCAGCATCCCTACATGATCAAGCGAGGCGACCTCTGCTATCGCCTCTTCAAGCAAAAGGGATTTCGCTGGGGTGGAGACTGGAAGAGCATGAAGGATTATCAGCATTTCGAGAAATGATACTTTTTGAGAACAAATCTAAAAAACTGCACTGAGTCCAGTGCAGTTGTCCATATAAATTGCACTAAATTCAGTGCAATTTTACTAGTGGAAATGCCAGAAGGATATATGAGCTAGATAGGAGGACAATTGGTCAGTTGCGTACTTCCACTGGGGGCATCCAAGGACTAGGCAAAGTAGATAAAATATATCTTGACAACCCGAACTTGATATACACTCTTGGCAGCCAAAATGTAGAGATTGGTACAGTACGAGAGACGCTCTTTTACAATCAAACTCATGGTCTTTTGCCAGTCACGGTGTCACCAATTTCAGATTTCCTCATTGACGGCAAATACACATTTGAAGTCGGAGGAAAGAAAAAAAACAAAATCAATTACACAACATAGATAATGGCTACGTTGTGAAAGATGACATAGAATATGGTTATGGCAACATTATCCCTCTTTGGATGTTTGGTATGCTATATTAGTACATCAAAACTAAATGTTAACGAAACTAACTCGCTCTAATTTGGACTTTGATTGAAAATCAAGAAGTTGGGCGTTTACCTATATTGTATAGGTAACAATATGGAAACGAGCGGACTTCTGCTCGTTTCTGTATTTTGCAATATGCAAAGAACGCCTCAATTCGGGGACAAAGATACGATAGTTTTCTAAATATCCAATGAATTACGATGAGAATTTTATGGCAATTAGAACTTTTTGTGTTAAATCCCATGCATGAAATGCAGTTTTCTAAGAAAATATTTGGAGATTCCGACAAAAAAGCGTATTTTTGCAGCAACAAATCCCACCACGCCTCTCAACGATGCGTACCACGGTGGGACTTCGCTTTTTATATGGGTATATGAACTACGACAAACAACCGATAAATATAGATGAACAATTAGCCTTGCTCCAAAACAGAGGACTAATGATAGAGGATGTTGCTACAGCCAAATTACAGCTTCGCAATATCAGCTATTTCCGTATCGCTAGTTATCTTCGATACATGGAGCAAGACCGACAACATCATCTTTACAAATCCGGCAGTACATTCGAGCAAGCCATCAACCTTTATCTCTTTGATAAAGAACTACGCCAACTTATATTCAAGGCTATCCAAGATATTGAGATTTCTCTCCGAACCAAGATGATTCAAGTGTTCTCAATGGAACATGGGGCATTTTGGTTTATGGATTCGTCATTGTTCAAGAATGCAGAGTTTTATGAAGGTTGTCTTGACAATATCAAGAAAGAAGTGTCTCGCTCAAATGAAGATTTCATCAAGGAACATTCCGAGAAATATAATTATCCAGCTCTTCCACCCGTGTGGAAGACCTTGGAGGTTGTTTCATTTGGTACTCTTTCCAAGTTGTTTTGCCTGTTTAAGGACAATCGATTAAAGAAGCAAGTGGCAAGAGAGTTTGGACTTCCTCAATACACTTATTTGGAAAGTTGGATAAGGTGCATTACCGTACTTCGTAATTGCTGTGCTCATCATGCACGTATATGGAATAGGCGTTTTGCCTTGAAACCTCAATTACCGAACCGACTTCCTCTCAATTGGATTACTCCAAGTCAGAAGCCTATCAAGTTGTACCATCAGCTATGCACCTTATTATATTTGGAACAAACTATTAAACCTTGCATGGACTTGAAAAGTTCTCTACTCAAACTCTTTGCAAAATACTCTAATGTAGATTTGCATGCCATGGGATTTCCGCAAGGATGGGAAAATGAACCTTTATGGAGATAGTAGGCGGTGTTCGGATATAGCTTATCCGAACACCTGCTGCCATAACGTTTTGTTGCTGACGATGATTCTGACATCAACTTTCATGTATTTTTGCAACACAGGGACATTTTGCTTCTGTGTGCACATTGTGGCTACAGCCATAAAATAATTGCCATCTTCCCTATGTATGAGTTTGCCGTTATGGCTTATGATGTTGCAGTTATAAGAAGCATCGTCGTTGCCCTCGAAAGATACATGAGCCGACCTTGACTCATCGAAAAGATACAAATACTTGTATGACACAAACACTTGCACTGTTTCTTGATTGATGACCTCACCATTAGCCTCTATAGATATAGGATAAGGTATCTTGTAGAAAGCAATTGCGAGGGCGAGGACTATGATCGTAATGATAACTGTCCCCAAACTTACGAGGCGAGGAGGAACCTTGCCTATCACGTTCCTCACCTTCTCGCTTCTCAACTCGATATTATCTGATTCTCTTTCTTTCTGTTCCATATCAAAAGCATTTTAGTTTCCCAATTCCAACTGATTCTTCACAAGATTATAGTATGCCCCTCGCTTGGCGGTCAAAGACTCATGGTTGCCTACCTCTACCACCTTACCATGGTCGATGACCACGATTTGGTCGGCATTCTTCACCGTGCTTAGGCGATGAGCCACAATCACAACAGTCTTGCCCTTGTAGAACTTATCCAAGTTCTCCACGATGCTTCTCTCATTGTTGGCATCCAGCGAGTTGGTCGCCTCGTCAAGGAAGATGTAGTCGGGATTCTTATACACCGCCCTTGCTATCAAGATACGCTGTTTCTGTCCTTGGCTCAGTCCCACGCCATCACGCCCAATCTTAGTGTTGAACTTCAGAGGCAAAGCCATCACGTAATCCTTGATGCAAGCTATCTCGGCAGCTTTCAACAACCGTTCCTTATCTATATCGCCATCATCAACAGCAATATTTCTAGCGATACTCTCCGAGAAGATAACACCATCCTGCATGACAACACCACATTGTCTGCGCCACCACTTTTTGTTGAGTTTGTTGATGTCAGTATTTCCAATGTTGATTTTTCCCTCCAAGACAGGATAATAACCAAGCATCAAACGGATGAGGGTGGTCTTTCCACTGCCAGATGCACCAACGATGGCTGTTACCTTACCTTGCGGAACGCGAATGCTCACATCGTCTATGGTTTTGCGCAAAGCATGTGGGTCGTACTTGAACATGATGTTCTTGATGTCAATGCCCTCATTCTTATCTTCAATAGAAGTTAGCAAGCCTTCCTTTCCATTCTCATCATCCATCTGGTGAATCTCGTTGATTCGCTCCAAGCTAATCTTCACATCTTGCAGAGAATAGAAGAAGTTCATCAGTTGCTCCACAGGCGAGTTGAGCTGTCCGATGATGTATTGCACGGCAAGCATCATACCGAGTGTCATTTGCCCATGAATCACAGCGGTGGCAGCCACCACCGTGATGATGATGTTCTTTACCTCGTTAATGAAGATACTTCCTGCCTCCTGCGTCTGTTGGAGTTTGAGCGACTTCATCTGCACACCGAACAAGTCAGCTTGTGTGTCCTCCCATTCCCATCTTCTGCGTTGTTCACAATCCTGCAACTTGATTTCCTGCATAGAGGTGATAAACTCATAAGTTTTGTTATTGTTGATGGCTTGCTGCTCGAACAACTCATAGTCAAGCACCTTCCTCCGCTTCAAGAACAAGGTCATCCATGCACCATAGAGGATGCTTCCCAACAAGAAGATGGCAAACACCAACTTATTGTAGAAGAACAGTACCACCGAGAACACGATGAAGGTGAGCATGGCAAAAGTGATGTTGAGCGTTTGCTGGGTAAGGAAGTTGTTCACACGACTATGGTCGCTCATTCTCTGCATTAAGTCGCCCATAAGTTTCGTATCAAAGAAAGACATCGGCAGTTTCAAAAGCTTGATGAAAAAGTCGCTCACCAATGAGATGTTGATACGCAAGGATATATGCAGCAACAACCATCTACGGATAAAGTCAATAGCAGTTCGGCTAATTGTTAGCATCAACTGCCCCAACAAGATAAGCCAAACAAAGTCGATGTTTTGATTCTTGATACCCACATCCACGATAGATTGAGTAAGGAAAGGCAAGACAAGCTGCAAAACACTTCCTACGACCAATCCCAAGACGATTTGCCCAAAGTACTTGCGGTATTTTTTCACATATCCAAAGAGAAATCGGAAAGACCTCTTTTCTTTGATGTTCTCTTCGCCCTCCACCTTATAAGTAAAGAAAGTAGGGGTAGTTTCCAAGAACATAGCGATGCCCTTGTCTTCTCCATTGGAGCTTGTGCTTATCCAATGCTTTTTGAATTCTTCAAGATTGTAAGTCACCAATCCCTTTCCAGGGTCAGCAACATAGAACTTCTTTCCTTTCTTTATCTTATATAAGACAACAAAATGATTCTGGTTCCAATGAAGGATACAAGGCAAAGGGACTTCACCTAACATCATAGTTGCACCCCTAGCACATGTTGTATGCAAACCAAGAATATTAGCAGCCTCATTGATTCCTAACAAAGACACACCTTCTGTTGAGGCAAAGCAAAGTTTCGACAGAGAATCTAAAGAATATTCCCTGCCGAAATATTTACATACCATCTGCAAACAAGTTATGCCACATTGCATGGAATCATATTGACGAAAACATATAAAATGTGTTATATCCATTGTTCTACAAACGATTTACCTCACTTTGTGCCGAACCTTTTCCTTTATAGTTCTTCTTTTTATTAAGAGTATAAGTAGCACTAACAAATACATTGTGAGATGCCCCCTTCAAATTTTGATAATATGATACCCCATTGGTTTCAACCAAATTTGCTTGACGCCACAACTTAAAACAATCATTCCAAAATATAGTAAATGCCCAACTACCAATACTCTTATTCAATCCCATATCAAGCATAACTCGATTCTTGGTGTAATCGGTTGAAGAATTTCCTCTACCTATCCACATTCCATCAAAATACCCATATATTTTCCAAGGCAAATCAAAGCGGTTACGCATAATAATACGGAAGCGAGGTGTATCATACGAATTCTTTGGTTCACCATATTTCAAGTTTTGTACTTTTAAGAGTCCATATAAGGACGGATGCCAATTACCAATATTGAATCTTTGTCCTAGAGTTATTTGCAAATAATTATAACTTGGCAGGTTTATTACTTTATAGATATTCATCTGCTTATCCGCTAAATAGAAATAGGCAGAAGCTAATTCCCTCATACAATGTACGTAAGTGAATGCTAAACTTGTTTGATGATAATTAAAACTCAGTTCCAAATTTCTATCCAACTCAGATTTCAACAAGGGGTTTCCCATAAACCATAATGTATGAGAACTATATGTATATGAATTGGCTAACATACTATAACTAGGACGGACAACCGCAGTATTATAAGATAAACCAAATCCATAAACTCCGTCTTGGTAATTGATACTTACATAAGGAAGCCAATCCGTAAATCCTTTAGTCTGTTCCGGCACTATTTTCCCATTCTCCAAGTATGTGAAATCAGTATATTCCACACGTAATTCTGTTCTAGAGCTCCACTTTTTGCCTATTTTCCAATTAGCAGCAATGTAACCTGCAGCCAAATGCTGTCTTTCCTCATCAGAAGAATCTTCAAATATTTTTTTAGCTTCCGTGACATTTGCGACAAACGATTGTTGAGTTCTTGTAAAAGAATATTGACCGCCAAGATTTAAATTCATATATTTCCAACGGGCACTTAAATCAGCTTTTGCCGCAACTATATTATTTTTTGCTTTATTTGCTGTAGCTATGTTATTTTTATATGAATTTTCTATTTCTTCTACTTCAGAAGAATTGGAAGATAAGTTATAGACATAATCAACATCTGAAGAAATTTCATAATTTTTCATCTTACCAAATTTAAACACAGCAAAAGAATTCAAACTATGTCGTGAACTTTGACGCAATACTTCACTTGTAGAGCTAAGATCTTGCAAAACCGAAGTTATATTTGTTTCTATTAAATTACGAGTATTGTATTTATCACTTGGAGTCCTACGGAATTCATATCGAACACCAACAGAATTGTCACCAAAGTCATAACTTGAACCTAACGACAATTTAAAATTCTGAGAACTGCGTTTAAATTTTCCATCTGTTTTTGTCTCATATAAATTGTCGTTAAACTGCTCCAACACGTAACCTTGTTGCTTAAAACCATCTCCTTCATAGTCTCCATTTACATAAAAGCCTAATCCTTTACCATTATTATATGATAAATCCAAATTTGTGATACAATGAGGCACTTCCGAAAAAACACCCGAAACTCTTGCAATACCAGCCCAACCTAGTTCTTTTTTCTTTGTATGTATAACTATGACAGATTTCACATCTGCCTCATATTTTGCCCCAGGGTTTGTTATTATCTCTACCTTCTCTATGTTTAGTGAAGATAATTGAGATAATTCATTATTGTCTCTCACCTTTCTATTATCTATATAAAATACAGGTGTACCTTTTCCCAATACAGAAATGTTATTCCCAACCGCATCTATTAAAGGCATTTGCTTGATTGCCTCTAAGGCCGTGCCTAATTTTGCAAGCGGATTATCCATCATAGACACAGTTAATCCCATGTTAGTTGTCTTCACATAATTGCGGTGACCTTTTACTACAACCTCATTAAGTTGTTTCGTATCATCCTTTAAAATCAGGATACCCAAAGAGTCACCTTTGCATGCGAAATAACCAACAGAATAGCCTACAGCAGAAATCTTAACAATATCACCATGAGTATAAGAAGGCAACAAAAAAAGCCCGTCCTCATTACTTATCGTACCTCTAATGAAAGAGGAATCTTGTCGAGCCAACAAGAAGACATTAGCATAGGAAATTGCACTTCCATCATCACTAATAACTTTACCTTTAAGTTGCTGAGCAGAAATATGGCATACACACAACCATAAATTCACTATAATTATTATAATCTTTTGCAAATTCATTCCCAAAATATTTTTAATATACCAAATCAGATGTTACTTTTGGAGCATATTGACAACGTGGATCTGGATAATCCCATTTATCTTTTCCAAAAGCCTTAATTACCTTGACGAAACATCTACGATGATTCTCTAAATTACAAAAATCAAAAATTTTACAATGCGAGCAAACACTTTCTTTGCGAAATACCTTTTGGCTTAAATTAAACAATTCCCATGCCTTTGGAGAATTCCAAATTTCCTCTATAGTTTGCTTTTTCAAGTCTCCAATGATAAATTGAGGATGCCAATATAGTTGTTCACATGCACTGACTTTACCATCTGGCAAAATAAAAGCCAACGTCTTTAACATAACGCAATTTCCTCCATAAAAATGTTTGTCACTGTCCTTTCCTTCTCCTAAATGCTCTTCTAAACAATTATCGCTACAAAAAAGATTGAACCATGCCTTAGGTTTTAACTTTTGATTAATATATTTTACACAATCAAGCAATTGACCTTTACTCGCCTTTATCTCCTTATAAGTCTCTGGAGTATATATAGAAACCTCAGGTATTCTTATTTCCCAATATTCTATATTCGAAACTTCGCTAATGAAAAGGAATAACTGTTCAAGACTTTTTCGGTTGGCATTCAACCTTGTCAAAATAGTATCAAATTGCACTTTAAATCCATATGCAGCCAAGTTCATGATGGTCTGCTTCATTTTGCTTACATAACCAACTTTACAATCTATCAAATAATGTAAAACTTGCTCGTCCAAAGAATCTAAAGATATTTGGATGACGTTATTATACCCAGTTTTTTTTAGCTTTATGATACTTTCTTCATCAATAGGCATTTTTGTGGATATAAAATTTGGCATAAGCCCATTGTCTACAATCTTTTTGAGTATTATATCCCAATCCTTACGACAAAAGACCTCGCCTCCAATTACATCTATATAAGACATTTTTAAGCGTTTGGCATCATCTATCAAATGCAATAGTTCATCTGTGCTCATAGGGATATTTTTAGTATCCTTATCGGCATAGCAATACTTACATTTTGTAACACACTTATTAGTCAACATCAGCAAAATACTTTGTGGGGCAATATGCATTCTGTCTTGCTTTAAGTTAATATCTAGGTTATCAACATGAACAATATTGCTTGGATTTTCTACAAAAATCTCTTCCACTTTATCTAATGCTATCAAAATATTTTTTGGAAAACATATTTTATCACTGCCATAAATTGTATATATTACCTTATCATTCTCTATATAAGAAGAAAGCAACTTAAAAATTTGTTCCTTAGAATATCCATATTTATAGGCAAGTAAATTACATTGATCACCTATAGTTCTTTTTCTTGAAAAAACATTTAAGATTTGAGCCTGTACAGGGTGTACAAAGCTGACCCAATCAGAAGAACTAAATCGAGAAACTTGCTTTTTAGAATAAATAACGATTCTATCTCCATCACTTTTAAAGTGATAGTCAGGATTTAACACATAAGTTTCATTCTGCAACATGACAAAAAACATTTTAAGTAAGTGCGTCACGCAATTTATGTGACACACTTACATTTCTAAAAAAAACTGACTTACTTAAGCTGTTATTGCTGTTTGTCTGTAACTGCGCCAGAATTACAATGAACACCACTGTTACCACCATTGCATTCAAACTCTGAGTTTGTACCACCTTTAACAGCCATCAGTTCCATAACATCAAGCTTACCTTCAACTTCATTTGTCTTCATAATTTAAATAATTTAGACGTTCAACAATTCATTAACCACCCAGTTTTTAACGCTTTTGGGAATGTATGCGCTTTTTGCCAGTTGTGTCTGGATATATAATTTTAGTCGACAAAATTATTATCAATTATAAGAATCTACCCTATATGTCAAACATGCCCCAATAAATCATGTTTTCTAGTTCTACAGTTACATTATAAGATCCATTCTCTAATGCGGACAAATCTAAAGTGCACAATCCATTACCTTCTATAGCGACAGAAGAACTAGCCATGAGGTTTCCATTGTTTCCATAGACATAGACTTTTACAATGCCCATATAACAACCAACATTAACTGTAAGCTGATTTTGCTCTAAACTTGCTGTTACGCTAGGTTCTGCTGTTCGTGTCCCCAAATGTGGCACTTTTTTATACATAGGAATATCTTGCGCTTTAGGAGCATCTCCTGCTTTCACTTGAATAGAAGCAAATAGCAGAAACAGCAGAAACGAAATATACATTTTTACCTTCTTCATAATCTTACCTTTTAGATGTTATTGAATCTCGGCTGCAAAATTACATAGTTTTTTGACTTCATCCAAACAAAACAGGTCTATTTCTATGCCATTGCACAAATTACATATAATCCTAAGAAACAAGTACTTATAACTGCCTCTCTAGATTTAAAAGGTCTAAAAAGCACTATATAGCCCCTATTTCTAGAAGTTTTCTATATAATTACGAAGCGAAAAATGCTCATTTTTAATGCCTACCTTATCCTTATACAAGAACAACTTTTGCTTGATAGCTTTCTCGCTCACACAATAGATAGATGCTAAAGTCTTTTGCGATAACTTTAAACGCAACAGCATCATTAATCGCACGTCAGCATTGGACAAATTAGGATGCTCTTTCTTTAGTCTAGACACAAACAAATCCTCTACACTATCTAAGAAGACTTCTAACTCTGTCCAATCATTATCGGAAAGCACAATATGCTTACTCTCATTCGGAACACTCGAATTTAATTTTTCCACAACCTCTATCTTCTTTAGTAAATAGGTACGCATTACAGACAATTGCACATCCCTATGCGAGAGTTCTTCTTGGTGTAATTTCTCCATCATTTGCTGCTTTTGGGTGAATATTTCCTGTTCATGAGCTATGCGAGCTAATGACAGTTTTCGATACGACCAATAAGCATACAAGACAAACAAAATAATTATCAAGCATAAAAGTACGGTCAATCCAAATACCCATCGCTGCACTTCTGCCTTTCCTTGCATTTTTGCCCTTTCACTTTCTTTCTTCAAAAAAGAAGAATAATAGGAAACCTTGGCTTTCGATGCTGTCCTGTACATTTCTTGCAAGTAACAACATGCAGAATCACTAAAGGTTTTAGCCATCTTATAATCTTGGGCTTTCGTAGCAGCTTGGCTTCGAGTATAAAACACAGAATCCTTAATTCCGCAACACTTTGATTTAACTTTATTTATAAGTACCTGAGCAACAAA
>OOCQ01000320.1_pt1 | contig 42472 bp, 26 predicted proteins | sample 1671121 | NCBI WGS metagenome assembly OOCQ01 (sample SAMN06348124, study PRJEB24527) | human gut metagenome | biome: human gut; feature: ankylosing spondylitis patient; material: feces | host: Homo sapiens | place: China | collected 2015-10 | reverse complement strand
AGGTCTTTTCTTAAAGGCCTCGGCTACAACCTCAAATCTCAAATTAGCCATTCTTTTATCTATTTATTTTAAGTTTGCGAGTGCAAAGGTAATAAAAAAACAGCAATTTGCTAACAAATTGCTGTTTTTTTATGTTTTTTATCGTCTTTTTCCCTCTTTCCAGTTGAAAAGATATTCGATACCATTGATTCTTACCCTAATATAGAGGTCGGCTGCCTTCTTATCTGATGTGTAAAGATAACCTGTTACTGCCTCTCCTGGGTGGATGGTGGTACGCTCCAAATAACCGAGGTCGAGAGGCTGCTTGTCGGTAGACTGCATACGGGTGCTCTCGTCCAACTCACGCATACGGCAGATGCGCTTCTGGAATTCCTTTACGGTATTGGAATTGCCAGCATTAAACTGGGCACCCAAGTTGGAGTTAACCTCTGTCTCACGGATATTGGTTACGGCATAGTTGTTCTTCTTCTGGAACTTACGGATCTTGTCGTTATACTCTTCCACGCCTACCATCTGGTAGCCCTTCATCTTCTCGCCCTTCACGGAATATACCTGTACTTGGCGAGGATCGAGGTCTACATTGACCATACTCTTATTGACCACATAGAGACCCACCTCACGATAGTCGCCCACGGCATTGGTGATGGAGTTACAAGCGCCCACGATGAGCCCATTCTTGTTATAGTATGACCAAGCCACACCGTTCTTATACTCCGACTGCACCTCCTCTGGCGTAGGAGTCTCCATGATAGGCTTGTTGTCGATGATGGAATACTTAGAGTAGTTACCATCAGCATCTACCACTACGTAGAAGCCCTCTGGCTCATTAGCCTTGTATGGGGTGAGTGTACATACCTTGCCATCCTCCGTAAAGGCGGAATAGAGACCATCACGCATACCATTACGCATGGTGAAGTGCTTGTTGATGATACCATTATTATAATAGATGGTGTATTCGCCATTCAGGCGACCATCACGATAGGTCTTGTTCTCCTCTACCTGTCCGTCCTTGAAGTAAGATACGTACTGATCGGTGAAGCGGCTATTAGCATCATCGCTCTTGTCCAGCTCCAAGAAGCTACCCTCTGCCTGCAATTCGCCAGTGATATAGTAGGTCTTAAACTCCTTCTGCATGGCTGGGTTCACTGGATAGAGAGCCAAGCGATAATAGTTGGCGAAAGCCTTGTTGGTGGTTACCTTCCAGTTCTTGTTATAATAGATGGTGTCCACACGGTCCTGAGGTATAGGGGCTGGAACCACCACTGTATCCACTACCACAGGAGCAGCGCCCTGGGCAGGCAAGGTAACAGCCTTGCTTTCTTCCTTCTTCTCAGCCACAGCTTCCTTAACCTCAGCTTCTGGCCGGGTCTCCTTCACTACAGTTTTCTTAGCGGCAGGGCGCTTACGAGCCGTGCGCTTACCTTGGGCAAAACCATCTACCGTAGTACACAAAAGTGCTAAAGCCAAGAACAAAACATATCTTCTTTTCATACCTTATAGCTTAGTTTTAAAATACAATTTTCTTAGAATGATTACTTTATCGCGTGCAAATATACAAATAATTTGTGGAGTGGGCAAATATTTCTACGTTTTTCGAAGATTTAGATAAGAAAAAATCCCCTGCTACCGAAGTTACAAGGGATTTTAACTAGAATAAATATAATCTTAACTTAAACACTTGCTCGTTTTTAGAAGCGATATACCACGAAGCTATTTGGCTTCATCTTTACATTCAGCACATTGCCATTGGCCTGTGCATCGGATACGACTGGTACCACTACGTTCTTGTTATCAATCTTGTTTTCTGCCTGGATGTCATCGGCATGGAGCAAGGTTACCTTGCCTGCCTTCAAGCTCTTGATGCCATTGAAGGTTACTTTGATGTCCTTCTCCTCGTTAGAGGTGTTGGCGATCTTCACAATATAGCTCTTGGTGTTCTTGTCATAGCAAGCGGTGGCATAGAGACCGTCCTTGCCCTCTACAGCCTTGCCATTCTCTGTAAGAGAGAGCACATTGGTACCCTTGTTCAGTCCGTAGAGCTGCTGTACATAGTAGTTGGCTGAGCGAACAGAGGTGAGGTTGTCGAACCAGATGAGGTCTGGACGCCACTGCCATCCCTCTACATGAGCAAAGAGAGGTGCGTATGTAGCCTGATATACCACGTCGGCATTGCGCTCCAAGCCTGTCATGAAGGCTGCCTCAGAGAGAGCTGCCTCCCAAGAGTTAGGGTCGTTGGTGGCATGGGCTGCATATTCGCCGGCAAATACCTTAGGACCCTTGCGATCGTAATTGTCATAGCGGTTGGCATTCTCACGGAACCACTCTGGGCTCTTATAGTAGTGCTCATCCACGAGGTCGGTCTTCAGCTTGCGCATCTGCTCCCAACCATAGTCAAAGTCCTTGCCATCGGCAGAAGGACCAGATGAACCACAGATCTTCATCTTAGGATACTTGGCACGAATCTGCTCCATAAACTTCTGGAGGCGCTCAGGATACATAGGACCCCACTGCTCGTTACCAATACCAATCTGCTTCAGGTTGAATGGTGCAGGATGACCCATATCGGCACGAAGCTTACCCCACTTAGAGGTAACAGGACCGTTGGCAAACTCGATGAGATCCAAGGCGTCGTCGATATAGCTCTGCAAGTCGTCCACTGCCACGTGAGCATTCTTGTCATCATCACTATTCTGATACTGGCAAGCCAAACCTACAGAGAGGATAGGCAATGGCTCGGCACCAATCTTCTCAGAGAGGAGGAAGTACTCATAGAAGCCCAATCCCAATGACTGATAATAATTAGGATAGAGGCGATATGGAAAGGTATCTCTCCAGCGGTTCTCATTCAATGGGCGATTCTCTGGAGCGCCCACGCTGTTCTTCCACTCATAGCGAGTGTCAAGGTCGGTACCCTCTACGATACATCCACCAGGGAAACGGAACACACCAGGATGCAAGTCGGCGAGATCCTGCACCAAGTCGGCACGGAGTCCATGCCAGTTGTCCTCTGGGAAGAGGGAGATATGGTCGAGATCTACGCTCTCTGTTCCCTCCAAGAAGATACGCATCAGTCCCTTAGGGTCTGTAACATTGGAGGTGAGCGTAGCGGTTACCCTCTGCCACTTGTTGTTGGTCACGGTAACGCTCTGCTTGTCTACCACATTATTCTTAGAGTCTACTATCTCTACACGGAACTTAGCCTCTTTGCCATTGATGAGATGCAAGCGAGCATATACTGAGAAGTCATACTTCATGTCCTTCTTCAGTCCCATGCCGAAGAAGCCACGGTTCTCAAGACCAGTCTGCTTCTCACGAGCGCCAGCAGTCTCCAAAGTTACATAGTGAGGATTGCGAGGGAAGGCAGGCTTCACATCGCTTACGGTTACATTACCAAATGTATTCCAACCCATCAGGCGCTGTGGGAACTCGAAAGAGCGGTTTTCCACCATCTCGGCATAGAGACCACCATCGGCACCAAAGTTGATATCCTCGAAGAAGATACCATACATGGTAGGCTGAATTTCTACTCCAGGCTTGTTGGCCTGTACGTTAAACTGATGCTGAGCGTAAGCACCGAGTGATGCCATCGCCATCAGCATGGCTGCGAAAAATTTCGTTTTTCTCATATCTACGTTATTATTGTTTTATAGGTTTATGATTTTTACTCATGAAACATTTTCTTGTAGCGAGACACCTTATTATATATATAGGCATCCTCACTCACGGTGCAAAGATACAAAAAATCCACCCCTCATGAGGTGGATTTTCTGCTATAATAAATTGGATAATGTTCTAAATTAGCCGTTTTATCCACTATTTTACTGGCATCAGGCTAAATTTGAACGCCTTATTGCCATAATGGATGCGATATTTCTCCAGAGGCCAAGCACCCCAAGAATTTTCGCCAGCCACGCCCATGTGCTCTCCATCGAGGAAGAGATTGGTGTATTTTGACTTCTTCAGATTGAAGCTGTGGCGCTGCTCCTTCTCGTTACCATCGTCTAGTTCCTCTGTATCGAAGTGGAGGGCACTAGCATAGAATGGACGGCAAGCCATCACCTTCAGTCCGAAGCCGGAACCATCGGTCTGCTTCCACCAGCGCATATCACTCTTGGTACCACTCTCCTGCGGACGAATGTATGGGAAGTACTGGTTGTCGGCATCATCAGTGTAGATGCCAAGGCGCATGCACTCCTTGCGGTCGCTATAGTTTTCGATAGGACCACGACCATAATATTGGCTCTGCTCCATGGCGTAAGGCAACTGCATCAGCATACCGAAACGGAACATATCGCTCACCTTGGCTCCATCGGTAGCGGCGAAGTCTTCGGTTACATCCAGCTTGCCGGTGTTAGCCTCAAAAAGATAAGTGAGGGTCAACTCGCCCTTTACCTCTGGCATCTCGTATACGGCACAGATGCTGACGGTGTTGACCTTCTTGTCTTGTTCCACAGCCACTCCCTTGATATTCATCTGTGGGTTCTTCCAAGCCTGCATGTTCTTCTGCTGGTTGGCACCCATATCGTTATCAGTCGGGGCACGCCAGAAGTTTGGCTTCAAGGTACCGCCCTCACCGAGCAAAGACTTGCCTTGGTATGCGTACTCAGAGATGAGTCCTGTCTTGCGATTCACCTTGAGCGTGATGTCCTTGGTAGCGACCTCGATGCAGTCAGACTTCTTCTCGTCATCCACGAGTTTCATCTTCTGCTTCACCACCTTGCCCTTACTTGCCTTGTCGCAGCAGCTCTTGCCCTCAGCGTTCTCTGCCTGGCAGTAGCTCTTCTTGCCTGAAACTGGCAACTGGGCATAAGCCACCACCTGACCAGCATGCATCAATGGCTCTGCTTTCTTCAACTTAAAGTCGAGATTGAGCAATACTTCCTTGCCCTCAGTACCAGCCAAGCTATAAGGGATGGTATAAGTCTTGGTTTGCTGGGCATCCACATCTAGCTCATTGATAGTGCCCTGCTCCTTTACCTCGCCATTAGCCAACAACTGCCACTCCAACATGTAGTTGCTCAGGTTGCGGAAGAAGTTCTCATTATATATCTCCACCTCGCCCTTCTGGGCATCCTTCATCTTGGTCCAGATGCTCTGATACTGATAGGCTAGCTCATATGCATGAGGATTGAGCTGGCGGTCTGGACCGATGATACCATTGCAATTGAAGTTATTGTCGCTAGGGTCGTAATTGTTGTAATCACCACCGTATGTATACTCTATCTTGCGCAACTGATTATTATTCAGTCGATCCGCATCGATAGTCATAGGTTCCAATATCTGGCGATGCAAAGCCTGGTCCACGAAGTCCCAGTCGAATCCGCCCTGGAAGATAGGATACTTGCGAATCAAGTCCCAGTAGTCCTTGAGATTGCCACCAGAGTTGCCCATTGTGTGGTTATACTCGCACTGGATGAGCGGCTTGGTGCTAGTCGGATTTTTGCTATACTTCTCGCAATCATCCACGGTATAATACATCGGGCAGAAGATGTCGGTGCCCTCTCCAGTTCCTGCCTGCTCATACTGTACAGGGCGACTAGCGTCTTGACTCTTGATCCACTGATAAGCCTTCAGGAAGTTGCTGCTCATCTTGGTTTCATTACCCAAACTCCAAGTTACGATGCTAGGATGATTATAGAAGAGAGACACATTGTGCTGATTGCGCTCCATGATTTGCTTGGCAAACATAGGCTTGCCTGCCGCAGCATCATTGCCATAGCCAAAACCATGGCTCTCTTGGTTAGCCTCAGCCACAAGATAGATGCCATATTCATCACAGAGTTCATACCAGCGAGGATCATCTGGATAATGGCAGGTACGAACAGCATTAATGTTCAGGCGCTTCATAATCTTGATATCCTGTATCATACGCTCCTCGCTCACTACATAGCCGCCATCAGGATCCATCTCATGACGGTCGGCACCCTTGATGAGCACAGGCTGACCATTCACCAAGAACTGCTTGTCCTTGATTTCCACCTTGCGGAATCCCACCTTCACTGGGGTTACGCTAGTGCCCACCACGGCGTTCTTCTGCTTGTCCTTATAGCCCAAGATGGTATGGAGGGTATAGAGATTAGGCGTCTCGGCGGTCCACTTCTTAGGATTTGGTATCTCCAATGTGCAGTCTGCCTTGCCCTTCACTGCCTGTACCTTTTTCTGGAGGATGACATCGCCCGTTACATTGTCATGCAACTGATAGATGACCACAGGATTGCCCTTGACGGTAGTCTTGATGTTGAGCACACCGTCCTTGTAGTCGTTTACGAGGTCTGGAGTAACTCGGATGTCCTGCAACTGCACCTTGGCATCACGAGCAAAGAGATAGCTCTGACGAGCCACACCGCTCAAGCGCCAAAAGTCTTGGTCTTCATCCCAAGAGCCATCGCACCAGCGAAAGGTTTGGAAGGCAATGAGATTCTTGCCTTTATTTAAATAAGGTGTAATGTCAAACTCTGCTGCCACCTTGCTATCCTCGGCATAGCCCACAAACTTGCCATTCACATAGAGATAGATGTTGGAGGTAACGCTACCAAAGTGGGCTATAACCTGCTTGCCATCCCAATCCTCAGGGATGTCGATGATGCGGCGATAAGAGCCTACATGATTGTCCTTGGTTGGTACGGCAGGTGGCTGCTGGTCGAAATGTCCACGCCATGCAAATCCGACATTCACATACTCAGGCTGTCCATAGCCATTCATCTCCCAGTTGCCTGGCATCGGGATGGTGCCCCACTGCGAGTCATCGAGATCAGCCTTATAGAAGTCGGTAGGACGCTGGTCGGCATTCTCCACCCACTTAAACTTCCAGATGCCATCCAGCGAGAGGAAGTTCTTACTCTTGGTCATATCAGCCTTGCCAGAAGCTGGCACTTCGCCCGATGCATACGTAAAGAAAGAGGTATGCAAAGGGAAACGATTGATGGCATTGACCTGCAGGTCGTGCCACTCGGTATAAGCAGGAAGCTGAGCGGTCGCTGTCTTTTGCGCCTTCTTGACGGTCTTCGGTTTCTGCGCGCCAAATGCCATCAAGGCTAAACTAGCCATACCCAAAGTGATGAACAGTCTTTGTTTCATATTTTATAACGGTTTTCTTATGTTTTGTTGTTTATTCTTAAGACTATGCAAAGATATACATTTTTATTCAGAATCAAGCAATGCCACCTATATTTTTATTATTTTTTCAATGTAACGAAGCAATAACTTGTCTTTACCATTGCGGCATTCCCATTCGATTTGAGCACTATGCGATATACATTGTCCTGCCACAGGGATTTCATGACAGGTCGATGACAACGTTTCTACGGCTCCCTTCTGTTCAGGCTCGAAGAAATCGCACATAAGTGCGGTCATCGAAGCTCTTGTTGCCTGCCACCAAACCCTTGGTGGCTATGAACTCATGGATGCACTGAGGGTCATGGGCGATGAGATGTTCCAGGGCAGCCTCGCTCTCAGCCAAGCTTGGCTTCAAGAAAGGATAGCCATCGCTTGCCAAGACGATCTCTTGGGAATCCTTTTCCAATGACACGACCTTCACGCCCTCTCGGTAGATAGGAAAGCCATCTATCACGGCATAAGTCTTGTTCTGCCCTCCCAGCATAGCCTCTATCAGCAGAGGTTCGATGCATTTGCGAGCACCGGCTGAAGCTATGCCTAGCTGGATAAGAGCCACTCGTTGCTGGGCTATCTTCTGCTCGTAGGGCTTGGAGTTATCATAGAGCCTACCACCGATGATGGCTTGGCAGTCGCCTACCATCCATATCTCCTTTCGCTGCTGGCTATAGATGATGGCTGAGGCAGTGAGTCGCTCCTCGGGATGCTGGCGCAATTGCTCCGTGATGCCCATCGGTTGGTACACCTTATTAGATATATACGCCGTGATGCCTTGGCAGAAATCATCCACCGAGGCATCGGGCTTCAGCTCTTGCTGGATATATTCCGATATGAGCGTCATGGCATATCTGCCGTTCTTCATATCGGGTGAAAGATGCTTGGGAGTCTTGCTGGTGCTGCCGTCTATCACGGCGATGAAGTCATCTGTGATGACCAGTCCGTCCTCGCAAGTCTCCGGGCTCTTCTTGCCTATGATATTCTTTTCTATAATCTTCATACCACAAATATACGATATTATCTGCACTTGGACTATTTTCTGCCATAAAAAAAGGAATATTTAACAGAAGAACACTTTTCCATGTTAAATTTCCTTAGTTGGACCGTTTTCATTTCCGCAGTTGACAAAAAAAATAAGTCGTGGAATCTGTTATTTTCAATAGATTTCCACGACTTATCGATATATTTTTACTTCTCCATAAACTTCAATGTCTGATAGAACCAGACATTCATCTGGTTGGCTCCACGATGATTCCATGCATAGTAAGGAATCAGGGTGAGAGGTGTGCAATCTACAGCGACCACTCCCTCCTTCTTCTGATAGATAACATGGGCTGGAGAGGTAACGATAGCCTTTACGGTGAAGGCTGGGGCTCCCTTGGTCTCCGTGTTCCGGATGCTGTAGTTGTCAATGAGAGTGAAGCTTGGCTTCTCTGGCATAACGGCATGGAGCACAGGTTCATTGCTATTATCCACTGCCTCAGCGCAATACACCAATGGACCGCGCTCTACGGCTACCTTGTCCTGGTCGTCAAGAACATTCTTGTTGGCTACCACAGTGCGCACTGGCATATCGAAGTGGATGCGGATCACATCGCCCTTCTTGATGCCCTTCACTGGCAGATAGCCCTTGTTGGCTGCCAAGTCAGCTTCCACAGCCTTGCCATTTACGGTTACGCTATAGCTTGGCTTCTCATTGTCGCTATACTGATAGAGGTCGCTTGGCACCACCTGGTTCTTTACCCAGCCTGGGATGCGAACCAAGAGGTTGGCATTCTTGGCAGCGCTCTTCTTTACCGTAATCTTGATGTCACCATTCCATGGATACTCTGTGGTCTCCTCCAATACCACATCCTTGCCGCCCACTTTGATGGTAGAGGTGTTGCCAGCAAAGAGGTTTACATAGATGTTATTGTCCTTCACGCCATAGAGATAGCCAGGCACGGATGGGATGAAACGGCTCAAGTTGCTAGGGCAGCATGCACAGCCAAACCATGGCTGGCGAGTGGTGTTGCCATCGGCATTAAACTTGTACTTGCCATCGCTCGACAATGGGTTAGGATAGAAGAATCTACCGCCGTCCATGCTCATGCCTGAGATGACGCCATTATACAGGGTACGCTCCAAGCAGTCGATATACTTGCTCTCACCATGCAGCAAGAACATGCGCTCAAAGAGGTAAACCATAGAAATGGCAGCGCAAGTCTCATTATAAGCCGTCATGTTAGGCAACTCATAGTCGGCGCCGAAAGCCTCTCCGGCATGGCGAGCTCCCACTCCACCCGTGAGATAATACTTGCGGCTCACAATGTTATTCCAGATGCGGTCGATGGTCTTGATGTAATCAGAATCCTGTGTAAGGGCTGCCACATCGGCGATGCCTGCATACATATAGCCCGCTCTCACGGCATGGCCCCAGGCATCCTTCTGCTCCAAGATAGGCTTATCGCTCTGGGAATAGAGGTCCTTGATATGGGTCTTGCCACGATAATCCAAGAGATACTTAGCCTCATCGAGATACTTCTTTTCTCCCGTCAGGGTATAGAGACGAGCTAATGCCATCTCTGCTATCTGATGACCTGGCACCACGGTAGCCTGACCAGGTTTTGGTCCCACTTCCTTCACCACGCAGTCGGCATAACGCTTGGCTATGTTGAGGAACTTGGTGCTGCCCGTAGCCTGATAGTGGGCGCAAGCTGCATCCACCATGTGTCCGAGGTTGTAAAGCTCATGGCTCAATACCTCTTCCTTCTCCCAACGCTTGTTGCCACTCCAGCCATGAGGATGCTGAGGGTTGATGGTGCGGGCGGTATAGAGATAGCCATCTGGCTCCTGGGCTGCGCCCACTACATCGAGCACGCTGTCGATGTAAGCCTTCAGCTTCTTATCGGGATAAGTCTGGAGGATATAGCTGGCTCCCTCAATGGTCTTATATACATCGGTATCATCGAAAGAGAAACCCATAAACTTGCTCACATCCCACTCCTTGGTGTTCAACCCAGGGTGATTAGGATGCTGCAAGGTATAGGCAGCCATCTCAAAGTTCTTGTAGCGATGCTCACTCTCGCACTTGCTAAAGGCAAGAGGAATGGTTACCTTTTGGGCAGCCTGCAAGCGGGCACCCCAGAAGGTGTTCTGTGAAATCTTCACACTGGTAAATGGTACTTGAGCGAATGGATAGCCATTGCTCAGCACCTTGTTGCTCTTCTGCGCCATAGCAGGCATTGCCACGGCAGCAGAGAGAAGCACGGCTGAAATTAATCTCTTCATTGCTTAATAGATTTATTATTGTTGTTGCTTGATTCTTATTTTACTCTTGAGCGATGATGCCACCCTTAGGCAGCATCTCCACCTTGAGGTTTCCCTTCTTGTCCACCTTCACGGTCTTCACCTGAGATACGGGCCAGAGAGCCTTCTTGTCCTTGTTGGGAGATTCATAATAATAGGTGACGGTCTTACCAGCGAGCATAGGGAGCTGGAGAGTCAACTTCATCACTTGGTCGGTGCCATTCAAGCCTGCCACATACCATTTGTCACCATGACGGCGAGCCACCACGGCATACTTGCCTGGATAACCTGCCACATACTGGGTCTCATCCCATGTGGTTGGCACACTCTTCAAGAACTCTATCTCATGCTGAGGAAGCTCAGAGAGATTGTTAGGATAGATGGCGATGCACTGGATGGCAGCCTGGTTCATAATAGCCGCAGCCATCTCGAAGACATCGGTGGTATAACGGCGATGGCGACTCTTATTGTCACGAGCCAAATACTTGTTCATGATGGTGCCGCCCCAGTCCATGGATGCCACGGCATTGCGACAGAATGGATGCATGGTCAGTTCAAACCCCTCTTGCTTAGCATGATACTCAGAGAAGAAAACATTCTCGGAAGCCAACACAGCCTCGCTCGAAATGAAGTTAGGATACATACGCTCCCAACCTCTTGGCAGGGTGCAACCATGGAAGATAACCTGTATGCCATAGTCGTTGGCATCGCTCAGGATGTCTTCGTAGTTCTGCATCGTCTGCTGCTTATCACTGCCAAAGAAGTCTACCTTGATGCCCTTCACGCCGATGCTCTTCATCCAAGCCATCTCCTTCTTGCGAGCCACGATATTGTCCATGCAGTTGCGTGGTCCCTGTGGAGCGTCATTGGTTACGCCATTGGAGTTGTACCACAGCATCAGGCTCACACCCTTGCCCTGGGCATAGCGGCTCAGTTCGGCTATCTTGTCTCTGCCTATCTGGGTATCCCAGAGGGCATCTACCAATACATATTCATAACCCATGGTGGCAGCGAGGTCGATAAACTGCTTCTGGTCCTGATAATTGCAAGATGCATCTTGCCATACGAGCCAGCTCCAGGCATATTTTCCCGCCCCATACTGCTGGGAAGCCTCATAGCGAGGTTCCACCACATCGTAAGGGATGGTGGTCTCTACCAATGGTTTCAGGTCCTTGCCCACGGTGATGGTGCGCCAAGGGGTGGAGCCTGGCAATGAGAACAAGGCGTTGTTAGAGCCGATGCCATCGCCTTCTTCCATCATAGGGAAAGCTATCTGATAACCCTTTGCTGCATCATAATCGCTGATGTGGCAACCTGGATAATTGCCATGGGTACCCGTCTCGCTGACCAGTACCCAGCCATCGCCACCTACCTTGAAGAGGCATGGGAAGGTATAGCCCCTGCTATATCCCGACTTGGCGGTGAGCGGAGCATCGGCCTTGTAATCCTCCTCATAGCTTGGCTTGGTGCGGGCAAAGCCTATCAGAGGGTCGCTCTGTGGACAGAGGAAAGAGGTGGAAATCTGAGGCAGTTTGAATGCCGTCTTCTCCTCATGGATGATGATATGCTGAGCCTTCAAGCCATCGAAGGTATAGCGGAAAGCCACGTCGTTATCTGATACATTGAAGGTAACGGTCATAGGCTCCTGCTTGGCATTGAGATAAGTTACGCTGAGTTGGTTGGCATGATAATCCACATGCGATGTCTTGGCGGTGCGCAAGTCGTAGCTCTTGTCCACCTTTGCCTCGTTCTTCTTCTGATAGGTAAGGCCTTGGTAGAAGTCACCCACATTGGCGAGGAGTCCGAGCTGCGATGGTTCCATCATTCGCTTGCCGGCATAGTCAATGGAGTAATAGAGTTTGCCGTCATGATCTTCCACCACGACGTTCAGTTTGCCATCAGGAGAGCTCACAGTGCTCTTCTCGGCAAAGGCAGAGAGGGCTGTCATCAGCGACAAAGCCACCAAAAGGAAATTCTTTTTCATTCTTAAGTTTTTCTATGTTGTTTATTCAATGTGTAGCTTTTACACTTTTCCGGTTGCAAAGATAAGCAAAAGGAATGAGAACGCCAAGCATTTCGCTACAGAATATGGGGTAATGAAACATAAAATAAAGCAAAAGGAACAAAGAAAGGATGGTTTTCTGAGATTTTATTCGTAATTTTGCGGCTAAAAACAAGAAAGATAGAAAAATGGAACAGACAAAGCAGATACCTTACCGTGCCATCGCACTCGACTTGGACGGCACGCTGACCAACCACGACAAGGTGGTTACCCCCAAGACCCGAGAGGCTCTTCTGAAGGCAGAGAGCCAAGGCGCCGTCATCATCCTTGCCTCTGGCAGACCTACCTACGGCATTGAGCCCGTGGCAGAATGCCTGGAACTAGACAAGCGTGGTGGCTATATCCTATCCTACAACGGTGGCAACATCGTGAATGCGAAGACGGGCGAAAAGCTTTTTTCCCAGTTCTTGCCCGATGCCGTGCTCCCTATATTATATAGGTACGCAAAGGAGCACCACCATGCCCTCTTGGGATATGCTGGCAACGAGATTATCACCGAGATGCCCGACGACCAGTATGTAAAAGAAGAATCTCGCATCAACAAGATGAACATCCGCCAAGTGGACAATCTCTTAGATGCCCTGGAGCCACACCCTACCAAACTCCTGATGACGGGCGACCCTAAGGATATGCTCCAGGCAGAGAATGACCTCGTGGCAGAACTCGGCGAGAAGATGGACATCTTCCGTTCCGCTCCCTTCTTCCTCGAGTTGGTACCTAAAGGCATAGACAAGGCGCAATCATTGCTCCGTCTCTTAGGAAAAATCAATCTCACACCTGCCGATATGATAGCCTTCGGCGATGGCTACAACGACCTGAGCATGCTCAAGCTTGCCGGTATGGGAGTGGCGATGGAGAATGCCGCCCCAGAGGTAAGAGCCGATGCCGACTACGTGACCCTATCCAATGAGGAAGATGGCGTAGCTGCCGCACTGGAACATTTTAATATGTACTAAAGCTATCAGCAAGAAATACTGGGTGGGCAGGTTTGTTACCTGCCCAGCCAAAATGCTGAACACGATTGCCCCTATAATCAGTACGGTCTTCTTCATGTAACAGATATTTTGGCAACAATATTACACATTATTATTGAATAAACAAAAATTAAAGCGAATTATTTTGTATTGTCTTCGATTTGCAGTAACTTTGCAGCAAAATAATTCAGCAGTTACGTATGTTACAATTAGACAATTTCTATAAGGCTCGCTTCGTGCTGAGCAAAGTGATTCGTAAGACTGAGCTGGTTCACACACCCCGAATCAACCCAGAGAGTGATGTATATCTGAAGCCAGAGTGCCTCCAGAAGACTGGTTCGTTCAAGATTCGCGGTGCTTATTACAAGATTTCCCAACTCACCGACGAGGAGAAAACAAAGGGCGTGATAGCTTGTTCGGCTGGCAACCACGCTCAGGGTGTGGCTCTCGGCGCTACCGCCATGGGAGTGAAGAGCCTCATCTGTCTGCCTGAGGGTGCACCTATCAGCAAGGTAGAGGCCACCAAGCGATTGGGAGCTGAGGTTTGCCTCATTCCTGGCGTATATGACGATGCTTATCAGAAGGCATTGCAGCTGAAGGATGAGCATGGCTATACCTTCGTTCATCCTTTTGATGATGAGAATGTGATCGCAGGCCAGGGCACCATCGGACTGGAGATTCTCGACCAACTGCCAGATGTAGAGGCAGTGGTAGTGCCAGTAGGCGGTGGCGGCTTGATTTCGGGTGTTGCCTTCGCCATCAAGTCATTGAATCCTAATGTCAAGGTATATGGTGTTCAGGCTGAGGGAGCTGCCAGCATGGTGCAGAGCCTACACGACCACAAGCAGGAAAAGTTGCCTTCAGTATCTACCGTAGCCGATGGTATCGCCGTGAAGGAACCGGGTAGTCTGACCTTCGAGACTTGTTCCAACTATGTGGACGAGATTGTAACCGTGAGCGAGGATGAGATTTGTGCCGCTATCCTCAAGCTCATCGAGAGCGAGAAGATGGTTGCCGAGGGCGCTGGTGCTGCCAGTGTAGCCGCCGTGATGTACAACAAGGTGCCTGTGAAGGGCAAGAAGACCATCTGCGTAGTGAGCGGTGGTAATATCGACGTGACCATATTGAACCGTGTTATCACCCGTGGTCTTGCCAAGAGCGGTCGTCTCTGCACCATCGAGATGGAGCTGGACGACAAACCAGGAGAGTTGGTAGAGGTATGTTCCGTCATCGCTGGCTTGGGTGGCAACATCACCGGTGTTCACCACGACCGTTCTGCCAATCGCCAGAAGGTGAATGCCTGCGTGCTCCGTCTCACCATGGAGACTCGCGATGCCGACCACGTCAAGGAAATCAAGGAAGCATTGGAACAGAAAGGCTTCCACCTATATATTGTATAAAAACAGTCGCTAGTAGCGACCAAGCTTGGTCGGTACTAGCGACGTTCTTTTTATCCTATAAAGATTAATCCATCCGAATAGAACTTGCATAAACATAATTTAATCCGAAAAATTTTGCCGTCTCTGCCTTTTGCAGTATCTTTGCAAGCAGATTCATTAACAATAAACGTATAAGAATTATGAACGCAATTCACACAGACAATGCGCCTGCTGCTATCGGTCCATATAGCCAGGCAATCGAAGTAAACGGTTTTGTATTTGCATCAGGCCAAATTCCTATCGACCCAGCTACAGGCAACTTTGTAGAGGGTGGCATCCAGGAGCAGACCCGTCAGGCACTCACCAATGCCCAGAACATTTTGAAGGCAGCAGGTACCGACCTCTCTCACGTAGTTAAGACCACAGTCTATCTGAACAGCATGGATGACTTTGCTGCAATGAACGAGGTTTACGCCCAGTTCTTCAGCCAGCCATATCCTGCTCGCTCAGCTGTAGCCGTAGAGAAGTTGCCTAAGGGTGCTCTCGTAGAGGTTGAGGTTTTGGCAGCCAAGTAAATCAATCTGTATAGTTGAAAACCTGCCCTCCCAGCTACAAGAACGTTCCATCATCGAATAATGAGAATTACAAGACTCGACTCTGTCGAGATTACATTACAGAATTTAAGCATAGGCTATCGCTCGAAGAAAAAAGAGCTTCGAGTGATAGCCTCGGCTATTGATGCCCAGCTCCAAAGCAATGAGCTCACTTGCCTCATCGGCTCCAACGGAGTGGGAAAATCCACTTTATTAAGAACATTATCAGGATTTCAGCCCCCTCTTGCTGGCGAAATCCTCCTCAAGGGCAAGCCCCTTTCATCTTATTCCCCACAAGAGATGGCGAAGGAGATCAGCGTAGTGCTCACCTCCAAGCTCGACGTAGCCCAACTCAGCGTGCTCGACATCGTGGGCATCGGTCGTTCCCCCTACACAGGTTTCTGGGGCACCTTGTCATCAGAAGACAAGCAGATAGCCGAAGAAGCTATCCGCCAAGTAGGCATCACCCATCTCTCTCAGCGCAATATCCAGGAACTGAGCGATGGCGAGCGACAGAAGGTGATGCTTGCCAAGGCACTAGCCCAGCAAACCAGCCTCATCATCCTAGATGAGCCCACCGCCTTCCTCGATTTCCCGAGCAAGGTAGAGACGCTCCAGATGCTCCGCCGTCTGGCTCATGAGCAGCACAAGAGCATTCTCCTCTCCACCCATGATGTGGAGCTGGCCCTCCAACTCTCCGACCGCCTCTGGCTGATGGAGCCCAGCCATCTCACTATCGGCACGCCAAGAGAGCTATCCCAAGATGGCTCTCTCTCCCGCTTCATTGAGCGAGATGGCATCCGATATGACAAGGAGAGGATGAGGATAGAAATCCTTATTTAAAAAGTTAATAAGGAATAAAAAAGACCGCTTTCCACAAAAAGGCGGCAAAGCCAACGTGAGGCTGAGGGTTCATGCCTCTTTCTGATGTCACATTAGACAATGTGCGCATAAAAGTTTGCAGAAATTGCTATCACTGCTATCACACTTTGAACAAAGATTCTATTTAAAGTATTGATATTTAGTTATAAGCAGATACTTGCTAAGTGTGATAGACAACCCCAAAATTGGAGTTGTCTATCACACTGCTATCACCTTGCTATCACCCTAACCAGATACTTCGTGCCTATTCGGGTGCGCTTGTGTTTCAAGCCGGGCATCTGGGCTAGCTTTCTGCCAAATGGAGCTAAGGTATTCACCTTCAGACTACTACCTATGCGCTGCTTCAACTGATCGAAGATTTCGGCGGCAGTGAGATACTCACCTTGAGACTCATCTTCCGTTGGCTCAAAGCACATGCGGAAGTATTGCTCCACGGGGGTGATTACCTCAAACTGCTTGTTGCTTTCCATCAAGAGTTGGGTTTGCTGGGCATCGAAATAGCCCTTTTCGCCCTTGTCCAGTGCCGCTTGGGCTTGAGCATAAAGTTGGACATAATTAGGACGATGGCTCACATCTATAGGTCCGGTCAACTCGATGCCGATGAAGCGACGATTGCCTGATGGGTCGCTCAAGATGTCATCCATATTGCTCGTGGCTATAAAGGAGGCGAGGCGCGGAAACTCCATGACGTGGCTGCCATACGGGGGCTTCAACTTCACGGTAGGCAACTGGATGAGATTCTTCAGAAAGCCCTGCTGCACTTGTGGCGAAATCTGATTAAACTCGTCCAGATTGATGAGCATGCACTGCGTCATCGCCTGGAACACCTGACGTTTTTCTGACAATATGAGATTGTCAGAATAGAAAGATTGAAACTCTGGTGGCACCAAGCGGCGGCAGAAAGTGCTCTTGTTGTAGCCCTGCTTGGAGATGAGAAGCGGTGCCACGGAATTGCCATAAAGCCTGTGTGAAAAGCCTTTCCACTGATCCACCATGCCCAGAAACCAGATGTAGAACCAGTCTTCCCAATGCTCGTTCAGGGTAGGCACGGTGCGAGCCAAGGCTCGAATATGGTCCTTGCCATCCCACTTGCCTCGGCAGCTGAAGAGGTAATCATCTATCGGGTTGTAATTGCGAATGAAGTCCGACTCCAGATAGTTTCTCACATCCTTGATGCTCACACGGATGCCCGCCTTCTGCACCTCGATGGTCATACGCTTCTGCACTCGGGAGTCGATGGGCAGGAAGCCCCACCAGTTCTTCTCCTTGGTGCGATATTCGGTGAATTTCATCACAGAGTTGTAACGCAAGTCATATTTGTCTTGCAGGAACTGTATCATGCGCATCATCCTGTCTTGCAGGTCTTTATCTATCTTATCATTCTCTCCGCCTGACTGGCTTTCCATAGCTACAGGCGTATCGTTCGCTCCAACTGACGCTTGAAGAGGATTCGCCATCAGTCTCAATGGGGCTGCGGCAGGGTTATAATACGGATGCTCATCGAGCGTGAGCAGGAAGTCGGAGTGGAGGGATGGATGGGGCTCGCTCATCTTGCCATCTACCAGTGCCAGATAGATGGGTGCGAAATTATAAAAGGCTGAGCGATAACAATTTTCGGCAGCAGCCTCTTCTTCGGGCAACTTGCCGTCTGCCAGCTCATATCTCACCAACACGTGTAGCATCTTGGCATCGGCACTCTTGAAGGCAGCCAGCGTGGAGGGCAGCGCCGCCACCTTCTGCTTGGCTCCCTCCAGTCCGTCATCCCCCTTGATGTCTGCCAGCGTAAAGAGCAAGATGCCGTTGTTGCATTTCATCACCAGCGTGCCATTCTCCGCCTTCTGAAATTCAGCGGCGGGCATCACGTGCATCCACTTGGGCATGTCCTTGTATCCCTCATATCCCAGAGTCATATAGGGCACGTATTCCCTAAACTGGGTAATGGTGCGCTTGGCATCATCCTGGGTGATGCGCTCCATAAACTTATCCAGCGATTTCGCACTTACCACCAAGCGATTATGCCGCTCGGTATGCACGATGGTCAGTTTTTCTTCATTCATGATATTCTCTAATTTTTGTTTGCTTATTTTACTATTCTTAATCTTCGTAGTTCAGGAATCTACTACCCCGTACTAGGATTTGGTTTAAGCCCTGAAACCTGGAGTTTCATCTAGTGAAACTCAGAGTTTCTAGGCGTGAAACTTTTGGTTTCAATGAATGACTCGATTGGTTTCTACCCCATACTCATCTCCTTAACACGTCATTGATTGTAAGGAAAAGCGCCATTAGCATATCCTATCTATGGGGCTTACTTGTCGGTGAATCCCACTTCCTCCCTATAATGATCAAAGCGAGGGGGCTGATAGCCATATTCGGCAAAGACGCGATTCACTTCTTGTTGCTTTTCGGGCGAAACGTGCATTTCCCCACGATACACTCTGTAATAGTTGGTCTTTCCGCCCAGTATGCCCATCACTCGACATCTCAGGTTGGCAGTATCCTTATGCTTCACGTTGTCATAGAGGCTCTTCATACCCCATGCCGCCATCATGATGCGAGCTCGCTTAAAGTGGCTGCACTTGCCGTCACGTAAGGCATTGGGATAGATGGCATTACCCCATTCCTTTCCCTCGGGCAGGAAGCAAGAGGAAATATAACAGATACACTCTGCCGTGCGAGGACACTCGGCATTAAAACAATAGCACCAGCTGGGATAGAGGATACTATTCACAAACTCTGGGTCGTCTAATCTTAACTCCATATTGTTGATGGTTTTAGAGATTTATAAATTTAAGGTTTCGCCGAGGTATTAGATACCTAAGAGGAATCTTAGTCTTATCGAGCGCAAAGATAATGCAAACGAGCGCAATGAAAACTTGTTTTCAAATTGCCGAGTGCAACTTATCTTCTGCAAATATACTATAATTTTCTGAAAGTCAGTAAGAACCGTCTCGCTTTTTGCGATTATTTAACTAATTAGTGATAGAAAAGTGATAGCAGCGTGATAGATACCCCCATTTTTGGGGTTATCTATCACTCCTAACCAAAATCTTATATTGCTAAATATCAGTAATTTAAACTATTTCTGCTATTGAAAAGTGATAGCAGTGATAGCAATTTTCAATAAAAAAACAGCCACGAAACGGTTTCGACATGCGTTTCGTGGCTGAGGGGAAAACATCTTTTACTTCTGCTCTGGCAACAAGCAAGGACGAACCTTGGATGTTACACCAGCTTGCTCACTGACTGTGGCGGTAAGCGGTTTGGCATCGGCAGCATTCTTAGCCACCATCACCTTATAGTCGCCAGCCTCAACCTGCCACTGGCTATCCGCTTCATTAAACGAAGCCAAGTTCTCGTATGGAATCTGGATGGTCACGGTCTCGCTCTCACCAGGCTGCAAAGACTTGGTCTTGGCAAAGCCACGGAGTTCCTTGGCAGGCTTTTCCATATCCTTGCCAGGAGCTGCCACATATACCTGAACAACTTCCTTACCAGCTACCTTACCAGCATTCTTCACAGTCACCAGGACCTTGATATTGCCCTGTGCATCCTTCGTTACCACAAGTTTGCCATACTTAAAGGTAGTATAGCTCATACCATAACCAAAAGGAAAAGATACAGGCACATTCTTAGTCTGGTAATAACGATAACCTACATAAACACCATCATTATACTCGGTGTAATCCACATTCTTCACGTCACCCTTGCTACCGATGCCCTTGCCCATGAACATACCGATTACATCCTTTACCTTGACATCATCAGGATAAGGGAAATTGTCCTTGGAAGGAACATCATTGTAGCTAACAGGCCATGTCATAGGCAGACGACCAGAAGGATTCTCCTTACCCGTCAAGATGTCGGCAACGGAATTACCACCTTCCTGACCAGGCAACCAAGACAACAAGACTGCATCAGGAGCAGCCATCCAACTCTTGGTCTCGATTACACCACAAACATTCAAGATGACTGCCACCTTCTTGCCTGCCTTGTGGAAAGCATTGCAAACGCCTGCTATCATATCCTTCTCTGCCTGGGTGAGATTGAAGTTGTCGGAGAGATGACGATCCAAGAACTCACCAGAAGACTTACCAATGGTGATGATAGCCATGTCGTTGTTCTTCACGGCAGCAGCCATATCCAATTCAGCAAGACTCATTTCCGGGATAAAATGTCCAGGAAGGAAAGCCTCTAATGGATTCTCAGGCTTAGGAAGAGACTCCTTTGCCTTAGGTGCATACTCCTCATAAGCCTTGCGGATAGCCTCATCCACCTGATAGCCAGCATTCTTCAAGCCATCCAAGAGACTTACCACATACGCATGGTTTACATTGCCAGAACCAGTACCGCCAGCGATGAAATCATAAGAGGTGTTACCAAAGAGGGCGATGTTCTTTACTTTCTGGATGATAGGTAAGGTATTCTTGTTGTTCTTGAGCAATACCATACCCTCGGTAGCAGCTTTGCGAGCCACCTCGGCATGTCCCTTCAAGTCTGGATTGTTGTCAGCCACATACTGCTTGAATCTTGGGGTCTCCATGATATATTCCAAGATGTGACGCACGTTACGGTCGATGATTTCCAACGACAAGCGACCATTGAGCACCGCCTTGCGAATCTCGTCACATTGGTCCGCCTTTCCTGGCATCAAGAGGTCATTGCCTGCCTCCATCTGTGCCACGGCATTGATGCCACCAAACCAGTCGGTCATCACCATACCCTTGAAGCCCCACTCATGGCGAAGGATTTCAGTCACCAAGTCGCAACGCTCGCTCGACATCGTGCCATTGATGAGGTTATAGGAGGTCATGATGGTCCAAGGCTGAGACTCCTTCACCACAATCTCGAATGGCTTGAGATAGATTTCTCTAAAAGTACGAGGATTGCCGATGACATTGTTTCTCGTGCGATTGGTCTCCTGGTTATTCAAGGCAAAGTGCTTCAAGGAAGTTCCCACGCCATTGCTCTCGATACCATTCACCATGGCTGCGCAAATCTTACCTGCCAACAATGGATCCTCTGAATAATACTCAAAGTTACGACCGCAAAGAGGATTACGCATAATATTGGTAGCAGGTGCCAACAAGACATCTACGCCATAATGCTTCACCTCGTCTCCCATAGAAGTACCCACAGAGTGAACCAAGTCGGCATTCCAGGTGGCACTCATCACGGTAGCCACAGGGAAATGAGTGCAGTAGAATGTCTTATTGGTATCCTTGCGCTTGGCATCGATACGCAGACCAGCAGGTCCATCTGCCACTACGGTAGTAGGAATACCAAGTCGCTCGATGCCATTCACTTGTCCTGCGGCACCAGGTACCAACTGACCCTGGTTACCGATGGTAGCCATCATGCTTGATTTTACTTTGCCAGTAGATCCCACCAACAGTTCTATCTTTTCATCAAGGGTCATAGCCTGGATGACATCCTCAATAGGAGAAACGCCTAACTTGGGTGTTGTCTGGGCTGGGCACAATGTAGTCGAAGCCAAGAACACACAAGTGGTAATTATTACTTTCTTAATTTTTATCATATTATCCAATCGTTTATGTCGTTAGAAAATCTTTTGTGCAAACTCTGTGAGATAGACACGCCAGTTGCGCCAGATGTGGCCGCCCTCGGTCTCCATATAGGTATATTTATACCCCTTCTCATCGAAATAGCGACGCAAGCCGGCTGTACTCTTATACAAGAAGTCAGTCTTTCCCATACCTATCCAATACAATTTTGGCTTGTACTTAAACAAGGTTGCCAACTGCTGCTTCGCCTCCTCGTCCTCTTGCAGCATCTTATAGAAATCGGTGCGAAAATCGCCAGTCTTTCCCACATGCAAACCAGCGGAGAATAGACCAACGTAATCAAACTTATTAGGGAAACGGCGAGAGATGTCAAAGGAGTGTCCACCACCCATTGACAAACCGCAGATGGCACGATGCGCCTTATCCTTGCCCACCTTGTAATGGCTCTCCACATAGTTCATCACGTCAGGGAAGCTCTCATCCATCGTAGCCACCGCCTTGGCACCTTGGTAACCATAGAAAGAAGGCACATACATACCTGCCGACCATTCGCCAGGAGCAGCCTGACAGTTAGGGTTGCCATTGGTCATCACCACGACCATAGGCTTTGCCTTGCCTGTGGCTATCAAGTTGTCGAGAATCTGGGAGGCACGTCCCAAGGTTGTCCAAGCATCCTCATCACCACCTGCGCCATGAAGCAAGTAGAGCACTGGGTAATCCTTGCCCTTGTCGTAACCTGCTGGGGTATAGACGGTCATACGACGCTGCATCTTGAGCGTAGGACTGTCATACCAAACCTTCTGCACATTGCCATGAGGCACCTCATTGACGGTGTAGAGGTCACCACAGTCTCCTTTCTTGTCTGACAAGATAAAAATATTGGTTTGCGAAGTGATGTCACGAGTGATATAGACGCTTCCAGGATCCACAATCTTCACACCATCCAAGATGAGATTATAAGAATAAAGCTCAGGAGAAAGATTTGTGCTGGTAAAGCTCCATACTCCCTTGTCATCCTTCACCAAGTCTGCCACTCCCGGTGCATCATACTTTCCCACAGGGGTATCAATCTGCTTGGTAGGCAAGAAGTCGCCCGTAATCTGCACTTTCTGTGCATTGGGAGCCTTGAGACGGAAAGTAACTGTATGGTTGGCGTTTAACTCGGGAGATACCACAGGTACGTTGTCGAACAAAGCTTGTTGTGCAAAGCTGCTCATGCTCATGAGCAAGGCTGTTGCCATAAATGTTATCTTTTTCATTGTGATGTTATTTGAAGTTACTTAAAGATTTTCTGGGCAAACTCACCCAGATAGATGCGCCAATTGCGCCAGATATGACCGCCATCGGTCTCCATATAGGTGAATGGATAATTGTTCAAAATTGCGCTGCAAAGGTACGCACTTTTTCAATACACCCTTTTCTGAAATGTTTTCTTGTATTTTGATTTTGTTCAAAATGGGGTTTCCTATCTGTTCAAAAAGTTTCCTATTTGTTAAAAGTCCTTCATAAATTGTATATATCAGGGATTTATCGTATCTTTGCAAACAGAAAAATAACGAAATAGCTATGAGCAAAGAGAAAATACTTTTGTACGCCTTTCTAGGACTCATGCTGACACTATCAGCCTGCCAGCATCACGACACTACCGACGAGGAGAACACCTATGAGGAAAAAGAATGGACGCTCTCTGACCAAATATCCAACAAGAAAGTAAAAAGCATCTGCGAGGACCAATACGGACAAATCTGGATTGGCACCTTCCGTGGTCTCAATAAGTATGACAGCAACAAGTACTACCAATACTTCTGCGTACACGACTCCGTGGGGCTGCCCGACAACAACATCAGTAGCGTTTTCAGAGATTCCAAAAACCGACTGTGGATAACTACGGCCAATGGCATCTGCTACTACAATGAGCAGGGCAAATTTACGAGAATCCCCCTCACCATGCAAAATAAGAATTTTACGCAGATACTGGAAGACAAAGCCGGCAGAATGTTCTTTACCACGGGCTATACCTTCTATCAATATGACGAAAAGACTAACAAACTCGTGGTCAAGTTGAAACAACTGGAAGAAAGACCCACCTTCAACCTGACCTGCCACATCGACGACCGAGACATCATCTGGATACGTACACCACAAATCATCACCGGCTATCGCTCGGACACATTCCAGAAAGTGGCAGAAATCAAACTTTCAGGCCATTCCCAATATTCCTATCTGCAAGATGGACACAAGCTGTGGCTATCTGGCTATGACGGCATGCAAATCTTCGATACCCGCACCCGCCAACTCCAGGCACTGCCAGCCAGCCTCAAGTCTTGGTCATTGCCACACGACATGGTGAACATCGTGCATCCATACGGCAAGAATGGCATCTTGCTCAATACTACCAAGCATGGCTTGTGGTTGCTCGACAACCATCACAAACTCGTCCATCAAAGCGACAAGAACTTCCCATTTGACTTGGGCAATATGCAAGTAAGCCAAATCTTCACCGACTCAAAAGGCAACTTATGGCTCGGTTCAGAAGAGGATGGCGTGAAGACCATCTATCGTTATCAAGACATGTTCAACAGCAACCTTGCCTTGCAACGCTCCGTGGGCAAGCAAGCTGTACTCGCCATTGTACCAGACCACACGAACCATCTTTGGATTGCCACCAAGAAAGATGGCATCTATGTCTATGACTTGGAGAACAAGCAAATCAAAAAGATACCCAAGGTATATCAAAATAGCAATGATGATAAAAAGAACATCATCACCAACCTCTATGTAGATGCCAGAAATTATATCTGGCTTGCCGATGTGGAGAACGTCGCCAAGTGTAAGTATGAAAACGGAGAATTGCGCGTTGTAGATTCTTATCCCATTTTTATGCCTATGGAATTTGCACAAGACAAGCAGGGCAACATGTGGGTTTCCACAGCAGGTGTGGATATCTATCTCATTTCTCATCAAGATGGAACCATGACCAAGAAGCAGTTGTTCCCATCTACCTATACTTTCATCCCAAGCATCATTTGCCTCAATAATGGCAATCTGCTCGTATCTGCTTTCTATAAGCCGATATTGGAAATAGATGGCAAGACGAAGGTCATCCGAGAGTTTAAGGTAAATCCCACTGATTGGAAGAAGTGTATCAAGCGCAGTGTCTATATCCCGACAAAGACGCTCCAAGATAGCAAGGGCAACATTTGGTTTGGCACCGTCACCAATGGGCTCTTAAAATATGATGCCAACACCCATCGAATGCAGCCTATCCCTGGATTGTCATGCTCTGACATCTCCAGCATCGAGGAAGACAAGAATGGCAACCTCTGGGTGAGTACCATGTATGGATTGAACAAGTTGGACATCAAAGCCCATAAGATAACCTCCTACAAGGAGGCTGATGGCATCGGCGGTTTCCAGTTCTACGACCGTGCCTCCTGCAAGTTGAAAGACGGCACACTTATCTTTGGTGGTACCCACGGTCTCACCATCTTCAACCCTCAGAACGTTACGACCAACCAGCCCATCAACTTGCTGTTTGAGAACCTAAAGGTGCATAACAATCTCGTACAAGCCAAGGAAAAAGGCAACATAGAGGAGAGCATGGAGCATTCTCCTCATATCCACCTGGGCTACAAGGAGAACAGCTTTAGCATCTCCTTTTCCGCCATCGACTACAGTGACTACAAGCGCATCCACTATTTCTACCAACTGGAAGGCTTTGACAAATCATGGGTCGATGCTGGCAGCAATACCGAGGCCTATTATTCCAACCTGCCTGCTGGCTGCTATACCTTCAAGGTGAAGATCGTGGGCAACGACAACAATCACACCATCGCCGAAAAGTCCATCAAGGTATCTATCGCCCCAGAGCCATGGAACGCTTGGTGGGCATGGTGCCTCTATATCCTCTTGGCAACTGGCGCAGGCTATGCCTACATGCGATTCAAGCAACGCATCAATATAGAAAAGGAAATGGCTAGGAAGGCTGAGGAAGAAAAGGAACAAGAACAGCGCATCAACAAGATGAACATGAGCTTCTTTGCCAACATCTCCCATGAGTTCCGCACGCCTCTGACGATGATTTCAGGACCTGTGGAGCAACTCTGCGAGAGCACCGATATCAACAAGCACAACAAACAGTTGCTCAACATCATCAACAGAAGCGTGAACAGAATGCTCAAATTGGTAAACCAGTTGCTCGACTTCAACAAACTGGAGAACGACACTCTCCGATTACATGTCAAATTGTGCGACATCGTTACAGAGATGCAGCGCATCATAGACTTGTTTATCGTCAATGCCGAGGAAAAAGGCATCACACTCAACTGCCATGGCTTAGAAGGTTCTTATCTCATCTGGCTGGATGTTGACAAGTTGGAGAAAATCATCAACAACCTCATGTCAAATGCCATGAAGTTTACACCTCGTGGTGGAAAAATAGATGTCACCTTGGATTCGGAGATAGACAAGAAAGGGATGCAATGGGTCAAGATAACCGTTGCCGACACTGGCAAGGGAATACCAGAAAAGGAACTGGACAACATCTTCAAGCGCTACTATCAGTTGAACAACCAGTCGGCTAGTACCATCAACTGGGGTACTGGCATCGGCCTCTACTATGCCCGCAGCCTTGCCCTTCTCCATCATGGAAAGTTGTTTGCCAACAACCGCAAGGATTGCCAGGGAGCAGTCTTTACGCTTGCATTGCCAACCCATGAGGAAATCTATTCTGATGCCGAGAAGAGAAACTTGGAGGAAGAGCAAAAGATGGAACTTTCCGCCAAGAAAGATTCTATGATAGCCAATAAGATAGAGCAGGAAGATGGCAGCGACAACCGTCCAAAGGTTCTTATCGTAGATGATGACACCGAGGTGGTGCATTATCTTCGCACCTTGTTGGCAACAGACTATCACGTCATCTATCGCTTCGATGCAGAGAGTGCCCTGAAAGCCATCCGTGAGGAAGAGCCAAGTCTCATCCTGAGCGACGTGGTCATGCCAGGCATCAGTGGCTACGAACTGTGTAAAGCCATCAAGCAAGACATACAGCTATGCCACATCCCTGTGATTCTCGTTACCGCCAAGACCACCCCAGAGAACCAGGTGGAAGGACTGAACAGTGGCGCCGAATCCTATGTTACCAAGCCATTCACCCCTAAGGTGTTGCTGGCTATGATCAACTCCCTGCTCACCAACAGAGAGAAGGCAAAGACCATCCTGAACAACGCCACCCAAACCGACAAGAGCGTAGAAGAGGTGCTGTCGCCACAAGACAAAGCCTTCATGGACGAACTGTACAAAATCATGGAGCAAGAACTAGCCAACTCTGAACTAGATGTGAACAAGGCAACGGAGCTGATGCACATATCTCGTACCAAACTATACTATAAGGTAAAAGGACTGACTGGCGAGAACCCTAGCGTCTTCTTCAAGACTTACAAGCTCAACCGTGCCGCCGCCCTGATAGCAGAGGGGAAATACAACATATCGGAGATAGCCTACATGACTGGCTTCAATACCCTCTCCCACTTCTCCACCAGTTTCAAGAAACAGTTTGGCTGCACCCCGAGCGAATATAGCAAGAAGACGTACTAATTCATCGTTTGCGTCTTCTTATCCGCTATATACATACCCAAAAGGATGCAGGCGGCTCCTGCCAGGAAGTAAGGGGTAATCTTCTCGCCCAATACCCATGAGGCGAATATCATGGTGGTGATAGGGTTGAAGTATACCCAGTTGGTGGCTTTCACCGCTCCCAGTTTGGCGATGCACCAGTTCCAGGTGAGGAAGCATATCATGGAAGCTAGACAACCCAGGAACAGCAGATTGCCGATGACCTGCGGACGGGAGAAGACCTCCAATGGTGGGAAACCCGGAATGATGAGGTAATAAGGAATAATGGTGAGCACGCCATAGAAGAAGACTTTCCTCGTGATGAATGCCGCACTGTAATCGCCCGACACCGCCTTCATCAGCAGCGAATAGATGGCCCAACACATGCAAGCCGTAAATGCCAAGGCATCGCCCACTGGCGAGAGATGGAGCACAAACCTGCCATTCAGCACCACGATGATCATGCCCACGAAGGCGAGCAAGGAGCCCAAGAGCTGGATGCCATTGATGCGATTGGAGTCGCGATATACCAAGCGCACCAGTAGAGTGGCGAAGAGCGGACAGGAGCATACAATGAGCGAGGTATTGGTAGTGGTGGTATAGTTCATCGCCTCGTTCTCACTGAGGAAATAGAGCGAGCCGCCCGTGATGCCGAGCAGCGCCATCTTAACCTCATCCTTCCAGGAGTCGCAGAAGAGGCGGCGATGGTTGAAACAGAGCATCAACACATAGGCAATGGAGAAGCGCAGGGTAAAAATCTGCGCAGGCGAAAGTCCATTGAGCATCAGTACCTTGGTAGAAACAAAGGTGGTGCCCCAAATGGCTACCGTGACGAAAGCCACCAGATGATAAAAGAAGTTACTATTCTTGGTCATGTCTTTTTGCTATCTTATCGTTATTGTCTATAAAAGTTTCTGGATGCAAAGGTACTAAAAATTAGCCAAAAAACATACTTTTTCATTCAATAGAAGATAATTATTGAATATTTTTATTAACTTTGCAGCATGATATACCATCCAATAGACATCAACAGATATTCTGATATCGACATACCCGAGGAAATGAACAATCCGCTCGACTATGAGCCGCATCCTCTTTGCATCATGGTATGCAAGGAGCTGCAAGCGTATCTCGCGGAGCGAAAAGACTGGCGAGAGGAGATAGACAAGGGCAAAATGTTTGGCGTGCTCATCGTGGAAAAACAGCGAGAGATAGGCTATCTTGCTGCCTATAGCGGACAGATAGGGGGCAGGAGCGACTGGGAAGATTTCGTGCCTGCCGTATTCGACTACCTGCAACCCGATGGATACTTCAAGGTGCATGAGGCAGAAATCACGAATCTGAATCATGCCATCGCCCGTTTATCTTCTGATGAAAAGATGAAGGAGGCAAAGCATATCATCCATGATTTGCAGCAAGAGCGACAGCGCACCATCGCCGCCTATCAGGAGAAGATGAAGGAGGCGAAGGCGAAGCGAGATGCCCGCAGGCAAGAAGCCTTGCTTGCTGCCAAGGAAAATGGAGCAACAGATGACTCAGGTTTATCCCCAGAGGAAGAACAGATGATGATCAAGGAAAGCCAATTTATGAAGGCAGAATTGAGAAGACTCAAGAAAGCGTTGTCAGAAAAGACAACGCTCGAAACGGAATATGCTGAATTTCAAGAGAATCTACAGCAGATGAAGCAACTGCGCAAGACATTATCCGATGCCTTGCAGCAATGGCTCTTCATGCAATTCCAGATGCTCAACTATCAAGGCGAGAGCAAGGACTTATTGGCGATATTTCGAGACGAGGCATTACTGGGCAATCAGAATATAATTACCAGCCGAGTGGCAGCCTTGAAGATGGTGCCTCCTGCTGGCAGTGGCGAATGCTGCGAGCCAAAACTCTTGCAGTATGCCTACCTGCATGGTTTGAAGCCACTGCAAATGGCGATGTTTTGGTGGGGCGAGAGCCCTAAGGAGGAGATTCGCCATCATCTGCAATATTATCCAGCATGCAATGGCAAGTGCAAGCCTATCCTCCACTGGATGTTGCCTGCCAGCGTTTTTGAGTCATCCGCCTCTGACGCCCACATATATAATCAAGTAGAAATCTTATATGATGACCGTGAGCTAGCTGTTATCCACAAGCCAGAAGGATTGCTGTCTGTACCTGGCAAGGACATTCATCAGCCTTCCATCTATGCTTGGGCAAGGAAGCAATATTCCGAAGCCGAAGGTCCACTTATCGTGCATCGCCTGGACATGGCAACGAGCGGCTTGATGATAATCGCCAAGACGGAGTTTGCCTATCACCGATTGCAGCAAGCCTTCCTGTATCATCACGTGCAGAAGAAATATGTGGCTATCGTATGCCCAAAAGATAAGGAAGCAGAAGAGCGAATACTTCGCTTGGCAAGCGGAGAGAACCATCGTGGCATTATCTCCCTCCCCCTGATGCCCAATTACCTCGACCGCCCTCGCCAAATCGTGAATCACGAGCAGGGCAAGGAGGCCATCACGGAGTATGAGGTGCTAGGGAGTGAAGAACGCCATCATCTTCGTTTGGCTCTCTTTCCGAAGACAGGTCGCACCCATCAGCTTAGAGTGCATTGCGCCCATCACGAGGGTTTGAATGCCCCCATCCTTGGCGACCCACTCTATGGCAATGAGAAGGCTCCTCGCCTCTACCTACATGCCGAAGAAATCACCTTCGAGCATCCATTGACGGGCAAGACAATGACCATCACGAGAAAGGCAGATTTTCCACTGTAACGCTGTAACGGTGTAACGCTACAACCGTTCGTTTATACAAAGAACATGATGATGATCTGGGCGATGATGACCCTCACAAACATACCTAATGGATAAACCGTGGCATAGCTGATGCTAGGGGTATCGCCATCCAGCGTATCGTTGGCGTAGGTCAATGCCATCGGGTTAGCCATGCTGCCGCAGAGGATGCCACAGATGCTACCGAAGTCGTACTTCTTCGTCTTCAGGATGATGAAACCTACGATGACCACTGGCACTACCGTGATGAGGAAGCCTATGCCTACCCACATCAAGCCCTCAGGGCGGATGACCGTCTCGAAGAACTGACCACCAGCCTCCAATCCCAGGCACCCGAGATAGAGCGAGAGACCCAACTCCCTGAGCATCAAACCCGCACTGCGAGTCATATAAGAGATGAAATGCACCCTAGGACCTAGGGCACCTATCAGAATACCCATCACGATAGGACCACCGGCGATACCGAGTCGCACAGGGGCTGTCATGCCAGGGATATTCAATGGGATGGTACCTATCGCCAATCCCAAGATGATGCCGAGGAAGATGGCACCGAGGTTTGGCTCATTCAGCGTCTTCACCGCATTGCCGAGGAATTGCTCCACATGGTCGATGCTGGTAGGGTCTCCCACCACGGTGAGGCGGTCGCCATATTGCAATATCAAGTCATCGGTGGCAAGCAAGCGGATATCACCACGCAATACGCGACTCACGTTCACACCATAACTATTACGCATCTGTAGATGCCCCAGTCGCTTACCATTCAATCCAGGGCGAGTAACCACGATGATGCGGCTCTCCACCTTGGCATCAATGGCATTCCAATCCACCTTCTCATTGTTCCACTCCTTGTCCACCTTCTTGCCAAAGAGTATCTGCATCGCCGAAGCCTCATCCTTATTGGTTACCACGAGCACATTATCGTTGGTATGGAGCACGGTATCTGCCTGAGGCACTATCACCTGATCGCCCCTCCACACTCGAGAGATGATAAACTTGCGATGGGTCATCATCGAGATTTCGGAGATAGTGCTGCCATTGAGGGCAGGATTCACAATCACATATTGTCCGATGGAGGTATGGTCGTCGTCATCGCCACGGCGTATCTCCAGGTCCTCTGGCTTCACAAAGAGTTTTCTGAGGAGCATCATCGCCAAGATAACGCCCACTACACCCAGGGGATAAGTGACGGCACATCCCAAAGCCGCACCGCCGCTAGGCATCCCCAGCTGCTGCAAAGCCTGCTGCGCCGCACCCAGAGCAGGGGTGTTGGTGGTGGCACCACAGAGAATGCCCACCATATCGGGCAAGCTCACTGGCAATACATAGCACAACCCCAGGGAGAAGAGCGTGCCCACCAAGATGACAGCCATGCTCCACAGATTGAGCGAGATGCCCTCATGGCGCATCGAACCGAAGAAGTTAGGACCTACATACAATCCCAATACATACACAAACATGGTGAGGCCGAAGCTCTCGGCAAACTCCAGCATGTTATGGTCGATGGTAAGCCCCAAATGACCTGCCACGATGCCCACAAAGAATACGAAGGCTATGCCAAGGGATATACCTTTGACATGAATCTTGCCAAGGGCGAGACCCAGGGTACATATCAATGAAAGGATGACGATGCCCTGCACCGCCGAATGCACGTTGACCAAATTATCAAACCACATAATACTGATATACGTTACTTATCTTTTTTCTCAAAATAATGTTCTAAATGTCTAAATCGAGTGCAAAGGTACACCATTTTGCGGACAAAACAAAATAAAATGCAGGAAATTCAAATTTACTTCAAAGTTTTTTAGTACCTTTGCATCCAAAATAAATAAAAAGAATGATAGATATTTGTTGTATCGGTCACATCACCAAGGACAAGATAGTGACCCCCAATCGCACCGTATACATGGCAGGTGGCACTTCCTTTTACTTTGCCTATGCCATTAACCAATTGCCTAAGGACGTGAGTTTCTCACTGGTTACGGCTATGGATCCTACGGAGACAGAACCTGTGGAAAAGATGCGCCAGGCAGGTATCGACGTAACGCTGAATGCCTCTCGCAACACCGTATTCTTTGAGAACATCTATGGTGAGAACCAGAATGAGCGCAAGCAGCGAGTGCTAGCCAAGGCAGATCCATTCACCATCCAGCAGTTGGAGCATATCGATGCCAAGGTATATCACCTAGGTAGCCTCCTGAGCGACGATTTCTCTCCAGAAGTGGTGGAATATCTCTCTAAGAAAGGCCATGTATCCATCGATGTGCAGGGCTATCTGCGAGAGGTGAAGGACGAGAAGGTATACGCCATCGACTGGAAAGAGAAGAAAGAGGTGCTGAAGCATACCTACTATCTCAAGGTAAACGAGACAGAGATGGAGACCATCACGGGGGTAAAGGATGCCCACGAGGCAGCCAAGCTCATACACTCTTGGGGCGTAACCGAGGTGATTATCACGCTGGGCAGCGAGGGTTCGCTCATCTATGTGGACGATACCTTCTACGAGGTTCCTGCCTATGCCCCTCACGAGGTGGTGGATGCCACGGGTTGTGGCGACACTTACTCGGCTGGTTACCTGTACAAGCGATTGCAGGGAGCCACACCTACCGAGGCGGGCAAGTTTGCAGCAGCCATGTGTACCATCAAGCTGGAGCACAATGGCCCATTCAATCGCAACATCGAAGACGTCAATGCCATCATCAAGAACTAGCGTATAAAATCAGAGGAGGGTGTGTCATAAGTCTATGACATGCCCTCTTTTTATGTTTTATAGCAATAAATCTACAGAAAAACGCACTAAAATCCTACTTTTTTCAAGAATGAACCATTATGAACTTGCAAGTTATAACTTTTTTATCTATCTTTGCAAATAAATTTATAACTAATAACAGAAGAGCGTATGGCTTATATGAAACATCTTACCATCGTGGCATGTGCATTGCTAGCACTTTGCGCATGCTCAGGAGGCGGGGGAAGCAATGATCCCGATCCGACGCCAACACCGACGCCGACTCCTACACCTACACCTACACCTACTCCGACACCTTCGGAGAAGTTACCTATCAACATCAGTACCACGATGAGCAGTCGTGCTACCGATTATGCCTTCGAAGCCGGAGACATGATTGGCGTGTACATCGTAAACCACAATGCAGATGGCTCGGCGGCAAGCCTGATGGCATCAGGCAACTATGTAGATAATAGCAAGTATACCTATACTAACGGCACATGGACACCTGCCACCCAATCTTATTGGAAAGACAATACCACCCATGCCGACTTCTATCTGTATTATCCATACGCAGCCAGTGTGGGCAGCGTAGAGGCAATGCCTTGGAGCGTGAAAGCCGACCAGAGCCAAGAGGCGAATTATAAGGCAGGCGACTTGCTCATTGGCAAAACCACCGACGTGGCTCCTACCGAGAATGCAGTGAAGGTAGATGCCAAGCACGTGATGAGCCAGATGGTCATCAAACTAATGGCAGGCAATGGCTTTACCGATGCGTCGCTCAAGGCAGCCAAGATCAGCGTGCTCATCAACCGACTCAAGACGAATGCCTCGGTCAATCTATCCACTGGCATAGCAACCGCCACTGGCGATGACCTCAACATCACGCCGCTGAAGGATGGCGACAATAACTATAAGGCAATCCTAGTGCCACAAGCTGTGGGCGAGGGCAATCTCATCACCGTCAATGTGGATGGCAGAGATTACAACTTAGCCAAGGATGCCAAGTTTACCGCCTTCGAAGCTGGCAAGAAATACCAATTTACCGTCACCCTGAGCAAAACCAGCAATGGCGTGAACGTGAATATCACGAAGTGGGAGGACGACGGCATCGACTACGGAGGCACAGCCGAGTAAGCATCGAATGTGCATCGAATGTGCATCGAATGAACTTTTCCTAAATATTCATCAGAAATATGAAGTGATCATGAGAAAATTAAGACATACATTATTATATATGCTAGCCGTAGGAATGATGGTTCTTACGGGATGTAGCGACGACCTGTTCAGTGGCAACAATGACCAGCACGACAGCAATCGCATACAGCTCTCTGGCGACATCGACCAGCTAGCCGTTACCCGTGTCAACGACAATGGCTTCTGCAATGGCGATGTGATGGGTGTATACATCGTGGATTATGATGGCAACACCCCAGGCACCCTGAAGGCGAGCGGCAACCGTGGCGACAATGTGCGCCATACCTTCGACGAGCCAAACTATAAGTGGGATTCCGCTTACGACCTTTTCTGGAAAGACAAGCATACCCATATCGACGTATATGGTTACTACCCATACGGCAATCCTGAGAGCATCGACGACTATCAGTTTGAGGTACAGAAGGATCAGAGCAAGGCATCAGCCGAAGGCGAGATGGGTGGCTACGAGGCGAGCGACTTCCTTTGGGGCAAGGTGGGCGACGTGGCTCCTACCACCAATGTGATTCGTCTGCCAATGGCTCACCGCATGTCTAATGCGAGAGTTACCCTGATTAAGGGTGAAGGTTTTGCCGAGGACGAATGGGCAAGCACAGAGAAGATTGTGTTGACAGGCAATGTGGCTCGCAAGGCAAGCATCAATCTTGCCGATGGTACAGTCAAGGTGGCTGGCGGCGTGGAGAGCACCGCCACCATCCCTTCTCGTGTAGGTGACGAATGGCGTACTATCGTCATCCCTCAAACCGTGGCTGCTGGTACCACCCTCTTTAGCATCACCATCGGTGGTGTTCCATACAAATTCACTAAGAATGAGAACCTTACCTACGTAGCAGGCAAGATGATGAACTTCAGTATCAAGGTGGATAAGCAGGCAGGCAGCGGTGCCTACAAGCTCACCCTGGTAAGCGAGAGCATTACACCATGGGAGAACGACCTCGTGAGCCATGATGCTACGGCTAAGGAGTATGTGGTTATCAACTCAACGAAAGATCACCTAAAGGATGCCATTATTGCGGCCAATAAGGATTATACAAGATTGAAGAATCTTAAACTTACTGGAGTAATTGGAGAGAAAGACTTCATTTTCATGCGTGATTCTATGAATAGCCTTCAATCATTGAATATGAAGGAGGTTACTGTATATGGTCATTTTGGACGGCATCCAGGATTACCAGACAATTACTTTGGTGACGATCAAGAGCGAGAGGGTGTTCTTACCAGCAATGCTTTCAATGAAAAAAATAGCCTTGTTCGCATTATCTTGCCAGACAAGTTAAAGCTCATCGGAGAATGTGCTTTTAGAAATTGTGTCAATCTTACCGGTTCCATTACTATTCCAGAAGGTGTAACCCATATTGGACCTAGTGCTTTCCTTTGGTGTAACTCACTCACAGGGTCATTATCCCTTCCTAGCACATTGGAGTATATTGGTGGTGGAGGTGCTGCAGATATAAATGGAGCCTTTAATGGATGCCATTTTAACTGCGAATTGAAATTACCAAGCAATCTGAAATACATTGGACATGATGCTTTTAGAGACAATCCTGGTTATTATGGTTCTTTGATACTGCCTGAGAAACTCGAATATATTGGCGACCTTGCATTTTATGGCGATCAAAATCTGACCGGTAACCTTACGATTCCGCAAGGAGTAAAAGCTATTAATCAAAGTGCCTTTAATGGAACAGGATTCAATGGTACGTTACAACTCCATGATGGTTTGACAAGCATCAACCAAGGTGCTTTTAGCGGCGTTCCTCTGAAGGGTGAATTAAACCTGCCGAAATCTCTCACCTCTGTCGGAGAAGAAGCCTTTAAGGGTTGCGATTTCTCAGGAGTTTTAAAGCTACCTAGCGGATTGGTTTCCATCGGCAGAAATGCCTTTGCAGGAAACTGGAGATTAATGGGAACTTTGGAATTTCCTGAAGGTTTGGAGTCAATTGGTGCTGGAGCTTTTGCCAACTGCCGTAGTATAGAAGGGCTTGTCTTCCCTGAAAGCCTTGAAAGTATTGGATATGAAGCTACATGGGGTGACAATGGTGGTGCATTTGCCAATGATTTTGGCATCTATAGCATCGTATGTAAAGGTGAAATACCTGCCCATGTGCTCAGCGGTGCATTCAATGGCGTGGCAAAGGACAACTTCACTCTTGAAGTACCTGAATCTGCTATTTCACAGTACCAAGCTGCTACTGGCTGGTGCGACTTTAAGCGTATCGCCGCTCACCACGAATTGGTTTGCCGCCCATCCGTGGCTTGCGCCTTGAGCACAGAGCATAAGCAAACATTGACCATCAATGCCGAGGGCGAATGGGAAGTGGCTAGCAAGCCAGATTGGTGTGAGGTATCTCCTGCCAGTGGCAATAAGAAGACGGAGGTTACTCTGACCATCAAGGGTATGGCTAAGAATGCTGATAACCGTGATGGCAAGGTGGTATTCCGCTTGAAGAACAAGGATTACACCCATACATGCGAGGTATCTCAGTATGGATACGAATATGGCGAGGACGAATGGGTTACCCTGCAGAAGGCAACGAAGGGCAACAATGGTGGTATCAACATCGTATTGCTCGGCGATGGCTTCAATGCCAAGGATATTGCCAGTGGCAAGTACCTGAAGGACATCAAGCAAGAGGTGGAATACTTCTTCGGCATTGAGCCATATAAGACTTATCGTGATTACTTCAATGTATATACAGCTATGCCTCTTTCTACAGAAAGTGGCGTAGGTACAGTAAATACCATTCGTTATAATCGATTCAATACCACCTTTACTGGCGGTGTCGGTTTGAGAGCTGATTATGATGAAGTATTCGATTATTCTTTGGGTGCTCCAACAGTCAACCAGAATAATCTGAATCAGACATTGATTATCATCGTGCCTAATTCTACTGATTATGGTGGTATCTGCCAGATGTGGGAAAGCGGGGCGGCTATTGCCTTCTGTCCTCAGAGTACCTACGGCTATCCACTCGATACTCGTGGCGTGATTCAGCATGAGGCAGGTGGTCATGGATTTGGCAAGCTGGGCGATGAGTACATCTACCACAATGCCTTCATCGACTTCTGCGATTGTACTTGCTGCGGACACGTCGATGCTATCCTCGGTGCGAAATCACTAGGATGGTACGACAATCTCGAAATCACCGGCAAGATGCACAGCGTGGGTTGGAGCCATCTTATCTTCGACGACCGCTATAGCGACATCGTGGACATCTACGAGGGTGGATATATGCACAACCGTGGCGTATTCCGCTCGGAGCCAAACTCTTGTATGAACAATGATATTCCTTACTATAGCACCATCAGCCGTGAGAGTATCGTGAAGCGCATCAAGCGATATGCTGGCGAAACATACTCTTTCGAGGACTTCGTGAAGAATGATAAGCGAGATGCAGGTGTAGTGGAGAGCCGTGCCTTCGGTACCAATGGCGACCAGCGCACTGCCCATACTTATCAGCATGCACCTGTCTTCCACAAGGGAAGCCCACTGCAAATGGCTAAGGTAAGAAGACATCGTTAACTCCTAAAAAGAAAAAAACATGAAGAAACATATAATAAGATACGCAGGTTTTGCGTTGGCTATATTAGGAATGGTGGGAATGGTAGCTTGTAGCGAAGAGTCGGAAACGGCTCCTCGCTACCAAGACGCCAAGTCGACACCGATGAGTTTCGAGGTAAGTTACCCTGGTCAGGGCAGCCGTGCCACAGAGACAAGCTTCGAGGCAAACGACAAGATAGGTCTCTATGTGGCTGATGCCAACGCCCCACTGGAGATAGGTGGCAACTTGGTAAACAATGAAGGCTTGACCTTTGATGGCAACACCTGGGCAGCCGCACGCACCCTCTACTGGGACGAGGGCAGCTACAATGCCTACGCTTACTACCCATACATACAGGGCGTGAGCAGCATAGAAGACCAGCCATTCAGCGTGAGCACCGACCAGAGTACGCCAAAGACAGCCGAGGCTCTCGGCGGCTACGAGGCAAGCGACCTGCTCTATGCCTCCAGCAAGGGCATCACCGCATCGGCTTCGCCTATCAACCTCAACTTCAAGCACATCATGAGCAAACTGAAGATTCGACTCATCAAGGGCGAGGACTTTGAGGGCGATATGCCTACCACGGCTACGGTTTACATCCACAACACCGTGCCCTCTGCCACCGTTGACCTGCAGGCAGGCGTTGCCACTCGCTATGTGAAGGGCACTCGCCAAACCATCACGGCTCACCAAGACGATGACTTCAGCTACTCTGCCATCATCGTGCCACAGCGTGTGGAAAACCGCATGCCGCTCATCGAGGTGGTGATGAAGGGCGTGAGCTATCTCTTCGAGAGCAAGTTCCAGTTTAAGCCGGGCGTGGAGCATCTCGTCAACCTGACCATCACCGAGAACCCTGAGAAGGTGAAGATTGACATCGGCGGTGAGATACAGGGGTGGAATTAAAAATAATGTATAATTAATAATGAAGAATTAATAATTACAGAAGATAAAATCTCTCTTATATAAAATTAGATGAAGAAGACGGTATATATTTTATCCCTTCTAGCACTCCTCTTGGGAGGATGGGTGGTAGTCTTATGGCTGCCGCCCTTTGCTGCTCATAAAGGTAGCGCCTCGGAAACGAGATATGGGGTGAACGAAGGATTGGAACTGGTGGAACAAAACTGCGGCAAGGCGGGCAAGCGCTACGTGGTGGAAGATGCAGATGGCAACGAGCTGTTTGTCATCCCCTTACGCCATTGCCTGCTCGACACTCGCTATCGCAACGGACAACTGCGATTCCGAGAGCAAGGTACCAACCGAGAGGGATATATCGACCGTCAGGGCATGGTGACATTCGAGTCAGGAGTTAGGAGTCAGGAGTTTGGAGTTAGGAGTCGGGAGTTAGGAGTTAGGAGTCAGGAGTTAGGAGTTAGGAGTCAGGAGTTTGGAGATAGGAGTGATGCTGAGGTAAATTCAAATAAAGAATTTTCACAACATTATGAGAGCCAATCAACAGCCCCAGCCAGAAGCAAGCGAGCTCTCTCGCAAGTTGACCTAAGAGCCATGGCACATAGCAACCCCTTCTATCAGGAGGCAGCCAAGATACTGCAGGGCAAGGTGAGCGAGCAAGACGGTAAGCGCAGGCATCAGATACTCAACTACTGCGAGCACTTCCGCACCGCCTACACCACCAAGGACATCGACTTCCTGAGGCAGGTGTTTAGCGACAAGGCGCTCATCATCGTGGGCAATGTGGTAAAAGCCACCACTGGCGACGGCAAGGTACATGCCGATAACCAAGCCGTGACCTACGCCATCCACTCCAAGCGAGATTACATCAACCGCTTGAGCCGCGTGTTTGCTGCCAACCAGAAGATAGACGTCAAGTTCTCGGGGTTTCGCATCATGCGCCACCCCACGATGGATGGCATCTACGGCGTAACGCTCCGCCAGCAATACAAGAGCGACCGCTACAGCGACGATGGCTACCTTTTCCTGCTATGGGATTTTCGCAATCCCTCCATGCCCCTCATCCATGTGAGGACATGGCAACCTGCCAGCAGCGTACAGGGCAGCGGAGACGTGATCAGCATACAAGATTTCAACTTAGAATAATGAGGTTATGAAAATGAAAGTTAGGAGTGAGGAGTTGGGAGTGAGGAGTTGGCTGATCATGGCCATTCTTTTCTTGCTCATTCCCATCAAGCTCCATGCACAGGAATATTCGGTGGCAAGCTTCCGCTTGTTGCCCAACGACGTGAGTGCCTTTATCCACCCCGAGCGCGACCTCAACGACGAGGCTTGCGCCCTGGTCAAGGTAGAGTGCCCGGTAGACTTTGCTTTCTCCTCTCCCCTGGGCATCGTGAAGCGCAAGGACGAAGTGGGCGAAGTATGGCTCTACCTGCCCAAAGGCACCAAGACGCTCACCCTGAAGCATCCCGACTGGGGCGTAATCAGAGATTACAAGTTGGGCAAACCCCTAGAGAGCCGCATGACCTACGAGATGAAACTCCTTCTGCCTAAGCCAGAGATAACCGAACTGCACGATACCATCGTACAGGTGAAGACGGTGGTGGATACCGTGGCTGTGGCTATGAAGCGACCTAAGATGCCACTGGCCATCTACACCCTAGCCACCATCGCCCTGCACGAGGACGGTCCGTCATACGGCTTGTGGTTTGCCCTGATGCATCGCCACGGCTTCTTCCTCCATGCCAGCACCGACCTGAAGAGCATCGGCTCCACGGTGGGCAACTGCCAGGAAGATGGCAGCATCAATGCCTCGGGCACCAAGCCATATTATACCGGCGCCACCAAGCACAGCAACTATACCCTCACCCTGGGAGCCATCCACCACCTGGGCCATGGCATCTGCCTCTTCGAGGGCATTGGTTATGGCAAGACTTCCACCGCATGGGAGCAGAGCCAAAGCGAGGGCGGCGGATATATCCTCAACGATGGATTATCCCACAAGGGCATGGCAGCCGAAGTGGGCGTGCTAGCCTCCTTGGGAAGATTCGCGGTCAATGCCTCAGCCATCACCATCGCCGGCAAGCAGTGGCAGGGCAGCATCGGTATCGGCATCAAAATAGGAAAGATCAAGAAGAAATAACATAGCAAATATGAGATTCAAAAGTATCATATATACATCATTATGCATCATGCTAGCGGCATGCAGCAGCGAGAAGCCAAGCTATCTGGAGCCTCACCTCACCACCCTGGCAGCCACCAACATCACCCGTACGGAGGCTACGCTCAATGGTACGGCGGTGGTGGAGGGAGAGACGGATATGCCACAGCTCAACTTTCGCTATGGAACCACCCAGCAGATGGAGCTAACCTCTGCCCCTGTCCAGGCAAAGGGCTCTAGCGTGGCACTGCTGCTGAGCCAACTCAAGGCAGGCACCACCTATTACTATATGTTGCAAGGCAGCAATGGCAGAACCACTACCACCAGCAACACCATGAGCTTCAGCACCCAGCCAAATGAGAAGCCAACGATGGGCACGGCTACGATCCTGAGCCATGGACCTATGAGCGTGATCATTGGATATGAGATAGCGGAAGATGGCGGCGAAGACATCACTGAGACGGGATGCTATTATGCCCTGGGAGATGGGGAAAAACAGAAGGTTATGGCTGATGGGAATGTCAAAAGCATCAAGCTGAGGATAGGCTCACTGGAGCGCAATGCCTCCTATCAGATATGGCCCTACGCCAAGAACCGGGTGGGCGAAACCATCGGCACAGCCATCGCCTTCACCACGAGCGATGCCATCATGCTAGCCGAGGCAGGAGAACTCACCACGCTGATGGGCGACAACCTCTATGAGTATACCACCCTCTCGCTGGCAGGAGCGCTGAATGGCGACGACCTTGCCTGCCTTCGCAAGATGATGGGCAGAAATCCAGACGAATCTGCCACCCCGGGCAAGCTAGCCGACATCGACATGAGCGATGTGAAGATAGTGGCGGGAGGCGGCAGCTATGGCGCATCGAGATATACCCAAGATGGCGTGATAGGTCAAGGGCTCTTCGCCCACTGCACACAGTTGGGGCACGTGATTCTGCCCTCAGAAGCCACCACGCTGGAGAAAGACGCCTTCCAAGATTGCACCTCGCTACAGAAGATAGAGATACCGGCATCGGTCAACACCCTGTTGCCATCCAGCGGCTGCACGGCACTGGAAGCCCTCCAGGTATCCACAGCCAACAGCAACTACCAGAGCCAAGACGGCGTATTGCTCAATGCCGACGCCACGGAGATAGTATGGTTTCCGATGGGCAAGAAGGGCACTTACATCCTGCCCTCCACCATCACCCAGATAGGCAACTTTGCCTTCAAGGAGTGCAGCATCGAGACATTCCGCTTCCCAGCAGGATTGAAGAAGATAGGTCAGGGAGCCTTCATGGACAGCAAAGTAAGGGAGGTGGATTTGCCCGACAACCTGCGCCTCCTAGGCACCGGCACCTTCCAGGGATGCCAGCAGCTGCAGATGGTAAGGCTAGGCAGCAAGACGGATAAGATATGCGAATATGCCTTCGATGGCTGTCCGCTCACCGATCTCTACATCACCAGCACCTATGCCCCAACATTAGAGCCGAATGCCTTCGCCACAAAGAGCGGCACAAGCCTCTTCACCTCCTGTGCACTCCATGTGCCAGCAGGCAAGAAGAAGTGGTATCAGATGAATGAACCTTGGAAAAAATTTAGTAAAATCGTAGAAGAGTGAAGAACGAAGAGTGAAGAATTCAATAGTTTTGAGGGCGCATGCCTAATTCTTAACCTTAATTCCGCAACACTTTGATTTAACTTTATTTATAAGTACCTGAGCAACAAA
>OOCQ01000319.1_pt1 | contig 42509 bp, 47 predicted proteins | sample 1671121 | NCBI WGS metagenome assembly OOCQ01 (sample SAMN06348124, study PRJEB24527) | human gut metagenome | biome: human gut; feature: ankylosing spondylitis patient; material: feces | host: Homo sapiens | place: China | collected 2015-10 | reverse complement strand
GCTTCTGCTCGTCATCTTCGATGAGTTCTTCTACATGTTTTGTTCTTCTCATTGATATGTAGGATTTGTCTAACGGTGGAATGAACGTCTTTTCTGCGGTGGCTTGCACATGGCATGAGCCATCTGGAGGCAACGGCGAGCCCGCTCACGCTCGTCTTCGTCATCATCCTTACCCCAACCAGAGGAAGGAGCAGAACCACCACCGCCACAAGATTCGGACACGGTTGTTGCTGCATCAATCATATCAAGGAAGAGAAGCATACCTACATGAGAAATGTCCTCTCTTGATGCAGTCATATCAGAATCAGGAACCTGAACCTCATTGAGGAAGATGTCCTTGACCGTGTTCGGAATATAGATTCTCTTCATTTCACCGCTAACATTGACATTGAAGGCAGTCTTGGTAGCAACTGGCAATGGCTTAGAATTGGACTGGGTAGGTTTCGTTGTCTGAGCAACATGGCGAGCAGGGCGAGCCGGTGAAACGGAAGGTGAAGCAGGTCGCATCTTGACCTGAGTAGGCTTAGGATGCATCTTCTTCCATGTGGCTTCAAGCTGTGATACCATGAACTTTCGACCGATGGCAGAAGCCTTGAACACTGAGGCATTCTTGCCGATGGTGTAGCCCACAAGTTTGCAGTTAGTAGTGTCATACCTTGGATTGACCTCATAGCCTCTCATGCGAAGCATATCAAAGTAACGGTCAATGTCGAAACTATCCATCTTCTGAAGGGTATATTCGCAAAACTCCGCTATATCTTGTTGGCGCATTTCACGAACCTCCTGAGGTTGCTCCCAACCATGCCTTGCGTTGATAATTTCCGCAGCCCTTATTGCTCTGATGTGAACATCGTGAACATCGTTGGTCTTGCCGTCATTATCCACACGGCAACAGTCAAGATGCAGGTGAAGGGTTCCAGACTTGGAATCCCGATGCAAGGCAGCAACACTCATAGAATTGCGGAAATTGGTCTTGACCTTCTCCTTAAAGCCTTTGGGTAAAAGTCCGACTGAATCCAAAGCTTCCAATCCTTCATCAGCGAGGTTTGCCCAGTCATCCAAGGTATAGTTCTCTGACTCTTCCTTGGATGGGGAGAGTACAAACGTGGTCATGAAGCGTTCCAACTTTCGCCCAACAGTCCTGTCCTGTTGATGCAACTGGCAGTGATGCTTCATCCGATACCAGATTTCGGTGGCATCGAGATAGTCAGGCATGTGGTTCACCTTGACCACGGTTGCATCCTCCTTCTCCATTGCGTACCTTGCGGCATTGCCGCCATAGGCTACTGGTCTTGCGAGTATAATCATTCGTCTTCTTGAACTTTGGTCAGTACAGGAGAAGTAAGGTTGTCTTCAATGCTATACCAGTGTTTGATGAGTCGTTCAACGGCTTCAATCCACCACTTCATGAACTTTGGAGATCTGAACATCTTCTGCTTTTCCTCGGGTGAAGCATCGTGCAACTTACTGCGGACTTTTATCAAGTCGGTACGTGCCTCAGTCAGAGAGTTCAGGGCTTTGCTTTCCTCTGGAGTGAGTCGCTGACGTGGGTGATGCTTCTTGCCAGTCTCAACGAGATACTTGCCTATGCTCATACCACATTCCTTAGCGAGTTTTTTCAGTTCCTTCCAGTCCTTATCGGTACAGCGGAAGGAATGCACCCTTGTGGGTGTCTTCTTGATAATCTTCTTTTTCTTAGCCATATCTTTGAATATGATTAAAGGGATGAATATAAATCAGTAAAAAAGAAGGACATAGGTCTGCGAGCCTGCGAGTAGCCCGAGAAACTTTTAGGACTGCATAAATTTGGTCACAAATAATGTAGTACAAAAGGATTTCTCGAAAAGTACCTCTTAAAAATCGGTCCTTTTACCTGCTAAGTTCCCGTCAGGGCTTAGAAAGTCGTTTCGGCTTGCCGTGTTGTCCTGTATCGGTAAACGTCCTTTGGGATGGTTTGGCGGTGCAGGTCGCATTCCTGAGTCCTCAGACGGCTATTTGTTGCCGTTCTGGTTGTAGTAGCCGTTAGGCTTCTGATAGCCGTTGAAAGGCGGTCTTTGATTGCCGTTAGGCTGTTGTGGCTGCTGTCCTCCTTGCTGAGAAGGTATCTGCTCATGCTGCTTCCCTTCATTCTGCTTGCCATCGGCTTCACCTTGGGGAGAAGGGCTGTCAGCAGACTGCGGGGAATTGTTTTCAGGAGGTGATGGTGACTTGTTGCCATCTGCTCCAGACTTACCCACATTGCCACTATCATTAGATTGTGGTGATTGGTGCGACACATTGCCAGTTGTCTGAGGATTGTTGCCCTCGGCAGAGTCATTGGATTTGTCATCGGCAGAAGCAGAACCTTCCTTGTCCTTCTTCTTGTCATCAGGATCCTCAGTGATGATGACCTTGGAGGCAGGAACTTCCGCATGGATGATTGCCGTACTGTCGTTATTGCGCTTTAAGGCAAAGGCATTCGACACGAACTTGGCATCAACATACCAGCCTGAGAGACAATGAAGGGTGTAGATGCGGTTATCTTCCACTTCCTGAGAAGAGAAAATGCCCACAGCCTCCATAGCATCCAACAGCTTTGGAACCGTCTTGCGGTCTTTGTCCCAGAGTTTGGCAAGTTGGGTATTGTCAACCATAACTTGACCTGCCAAGATTTCTACTTGCTTGGTCTTGCTGATTTGCACAAGTTTTGGAACTGGCTCGGCAAGATCCACAAGCGACATGAAGCATTCCATACGGTCAATCTTGTACTTCTTGCTTCGAAGATGCTTCAACTGCTCTTCAGAGAAAGTGAAGCAACGATGTAATTTTTTATCGTCCATAGTCTATGATATTATTGAAATGTAACCGAATAAAGGGAAAAGGAATATGCCATCAAAAAGAAGAGAATCACTGGATAAGTTCAACCAGGGATTTCTTCATGTCATCATCAATGACTCGGTATCGGGCAAAAGCAACGCTGCCTTTGGCATGACCAGACATAGAAGCAACCAAATCAGGGTCTTTGACCATGCGGTAAAGATTACCGATAAAAGTCCTTCGTGCAAGATGAGAGGTAGCCACATCTGAGATTGGCTTCTTCTCTTCAAGCCGTGTCTTAGGGTTAATCACAGTGACAACACGATTTACCTTGGCACGCTTCAAGATTCTACGGATAGCATCGTTGAACTTGAAGTTATAATGCTTGGGGAAGATTGGTTCATCATCACCATGGTCATGGCCATCAAGGATAGCCATAGCCTTGGGGATAAGAGGAACCCTTACAACGTCACCTAACTTGCCCTTGGTCTTGATGGGGATATATTCCAGAACACCGTCAATAATGTTCTTGGGGGTGAAGGTCACAAGATCACTATGACGGCATCCGACCATACACTGAAACACGAACATATCACGATACTCAGCAAGTTCTGCATCATCCGTTAGGTCTGCATCCAGAACTTGGTCACGCTCCTGAATGGTCAGGAAATATGGAGTGCCATAGAGTGCCTTGGGCATGTCATAGCCAAAGAAGGGGTCATTGTTTGTGACTCCCTGCTTTCGTACCCAGTTGCAGACGGTACGCATCAAGGTCATGTTAGTGACGATGGTATTCATAGATATGTCATAGTCAGAAGACAGGAAATCCGCAAACACACGAAGATCATCGGCAGTCATGCTGTCAATGTTCATCGGGTGTTTGTGTTCATCCTCAAAACGAGTAACCTTGTCAATCAGGCATCGGGTGTTGCACTCCTGATGCTTGCCGAAATGCTTGTTCTGAAGGTACCTCTCTGCCCAGATGACAAAGGATTTGCTTACCGCCATGCCACTGCCCATGCAATAGGCATTGGGGTGGTGATAGGCAAATATCAGTCGTCTTAGCCAGTCGGAGTTTGCTCCGATATAGTATTCCCTGGTTATGATACCTGTAATCTCCTTGACCTGTGAGTCAAAGAGGTTTCTGGTATCGTCATCCACAAGATTGACACGGCTCTTGTAGCCCTGTCGTTCTTGGCTCCAGTGATTGGGATTGATCTGAAGTTCGCTTGCGCACTTGACATCAAGCCCTTTGTCACGGACACGGAAGTACACCGAAGCACGGCTGTCAAGGTCGTTCTTCGATGTATCTTTCTGACGTATGTAAGCGGTAACTCTCATTGATATGTCTATGATATGACAAAAGGGAAAGAAGAAACTATCTGCGGAAATGCAGGTGACGATGCTCGGGATAGTCCGAAGCAATGTCCTTCAGCTGCTGTTCAAGTCGCTCGTTCTGGTATGGAGTGAGCGCATGGATAGCCTTGATGCAGACACTCTGTACAAGCAGGGTTCGTCTGCCGATAGTGTTTTCTTGGTCAATGCCCTTGTTGGCATGTGAAATCTCGCACAGTTCATTGAAGGCATCCTTCATACTGTGATAGCCTGTGCCATCCTTGGCATAGGTAACGGCAAGGCTGGCTACCTGAGCCAGTTTGTCGTTGTACTGCTGTTGATTGAAATCCTGATTCATAATACTCATTGATTAGTGGTTGGCAAGTTCATTCAGCTTCTGGGCTGCTGCCTCCTTGGTCTCAGCCTCAGACATGCTGCGGTTCTGACGCATCCACTTCAGAAGTTCAGCCTTCTCAAAGTAGATGAGTTTGCCGTTTGGACGGAAGAAAGGAAGCTCATGACGATGGGTCATCTTGTAGAGACTGCTCTTTGATATACCCATGAAAAGGGCTGCTTCTTCAAGTGTCAATACCTCCTTGGCTGCGCTGAGAGTGTTCTCCAGAACCTCGATGCGATGCTCAAATGACTCTACCTTCAAAAGAAGAGTCTCGTTGTCAATAGTCTTATTCATAATCTTGATATTTAGTTGTTTACGTTATCCTGAATGCTTGGTTTTGAGATAGCAAGCCCCTAAGGGTAGCGGAAACCACTACCTTGAATCAGGGCACTGCTTTTGATGAAATGAAACTGGTTGTTATCCTGAATCGGCTCGTTAGCCGTTATTCGTTATCCTGTATATCTATGACCTTGCGAGGGTGCGTGTTGGTCGCTGCCGTTCGCTTGGTTCGTGGAATCTTCTTGTTCTCGGTGTGTGGCTTGCGACTCCTGAATACCGTCTTGGTATTGGAGATAGCCTTGACCTTTTCCTCAGTCAGCACGTCTGCATAGACTGCGGTTGATTTGAGCGACTTGTGACCCATGAGTTTCTTGGTGGTCTCGATGTCACCAGTAGCCGCTTGGATCAATGTGCCAAAGGTATGTCGGGAGGTATGGAAGGAGATTGTCTTCGTGATACCTACCTTCTTGGCTATTCGTTTGAGAGCTGCATCCACATTGGCATGGGCAGGAAGGTGGAAAACCTTGTCATCCTTCTTGGGTGGCATCCATGCTTCTGCGGTTGAGCAGATTGGGACGGCATTGAGTTCCTTGGTCTTCTTCTGGACGATTACAAGTGTGTTCGTTACCTCGTTCCTCATGATGTTTGACCATCGCAAAGCCCTTATGTCGCTGATGCGTAGTCCTGTAAGGCAAGCGAAGCCAAATGCCAACTGGGTTTCCCTGACTCCGTTAGTCTCTTCGGATGCCATGAAGAGTTTGAGTTCATCGGGTGTAAGGTACAGCTTGTGACCAGACTTTGGCTTGGAGATTGTGTCTTCCTTCTCCAACTGATAGAAGGGGTTTGCCTTCAACTTGCCAGTCTTGACTGCCTTGTTGAATACTGCGACAATGCGTTGCTGCATGTTCCGCAAACTGGCATTACTCAACGGCTTTGCCTTGACTCTCACATACTTCTGAGGTACATAGTCATTCTTCAGCCAAAGAAAGAATGCCTTGAACCATGTCTTATCGAACTTCATCAGAGTGATGTGCGGTCTGCGTTTGGCTTTCAGAAACTCCTTCATGCGTTCTTGAAGGTATTGAGTCTGCTCGACAGTCCTCTTGGAATATTCGGGATTGCCGTCCATCCACTCCATGTAAGTCTGGATCCAGTCAATGACTTCGGGTGAGTCATCGTTGGGAATGTCGGGTACAACCATCAAGTGACCTTTCTCGGGAATGGTCTCGGGATGAAGGACGCGCTCGGCACGAATCTCCTGCGCACGTTTCAAGGTAGCCTCGTTGCGTTCCTTTGTCTCTTGGTTAATCTCAGGGATTAGGTAGAGGGAAAGGAACTCAAACTTGCGCTTGCCATTCTCATAGATGTCAAGATACAGGCTCTTGTTGTCGTTTTCAAGGTCTTTTTGTCGAAGTGTGATGGTCATATCAATGATTGTTATAATTGGTTATACCACTGGGGTGAAACACCACCCTGGTTTATCAAAGGGGGTGATTTCAAGTCACCTCCCTTAACTCTTTGAGGGGGGGGTACTTTCAAAGTACATCCTTTACTTGAACATTCCATCAATGAGGTTGATGGCTTCCTCCTTCTTCTTATCTACGATTTTCGCATAGATTTCAGTGGTCTGAATGTTGGTGTGACCCATCAACTTGCTTGTGGTGAACAGGTCTGCGCCAAGTGTCAGCATCATTGTGCCGAAGGTGTGACGTGAACAGTGGAAACTGATGTGCTTCTCTACACCTGCTGCCTCTGCCCATTTGCGAAGGGCTCTGCCTATGACGGTCTGAGTAGTTGGTATATCAAAGAAGGGAGTTGTTATTCCCTTTGGTTTTGGTAACCAACGCTTTGCCTCTTCAGAGAGTGGGATGATGACAGGCTTCTCCGTCTTCTGCATTTCCATGTCAATATACTCGCCCTTGCCGTCAGGAGTCTTGAAAATGTGAATCGGTGCAAGTTTGTACATATCACTGAGTCGCAATCCAGTGAAACAAGCAAAGATGAAGGCTTGCTTGACCTCTGGGCGGTAACTGTCGGTTGCCATGAGGGCTTTAAGTTCCTCAATGGTAAGGTATTCCTTCTTGCCATCCTTTGGCTGAATGCGCTCCTTGGCATCCAGTTCCTTCATTGGATTGTTTCGGATAATACCTTGACGGACAGCATTGTTGAGAGTAGTCGAGAACATGCCGAGGTAACGGCTTGCCGTGTTCTGGCTGATAGGTCTTGGCTCAATGTACTTGCAGTGTGAGTTTGGGAAGGTGCGAAGGAACTTCACATACCCACGGCAGAAATCAGCATTGACCTCTTCAAGGGTGATGAAGGTCTGATTGGACTCTTCAAGATATTTCTCCACGGTGTGAAGCATTTCAACACGACAATGGAGGGTTGACTTCTTGGTGCTGACTCCACCTTCACAATACTTCTTGATCCATCCTGTCAAGAGTTGTGAACCCTGCTTGACGGTTTCCCAGTCTTGCACTCCGTGACCATGGAGAGCCTTGATGCGCTCTGCCTTGATACGTTCTGCGAGTGCCATCGTTTCCTTGTTCTGCTCCTTGCAGAGTGGATTGACCTCAGGAATGATATAGAGTTTCAGATACTCATACTTTCTGACTCCCTTCCAGTAGATGTCAAGATAGATACTCTTGTTGCCATCTGCGAGAGGTTTGAGACGAATCTTAATCGGCTCCTTCAGTTTGACTTGTTTCTTTGGTCTTGCCATGCTTGTTTATATTTTATTTTGGTAATTTACTCCCGAAAGAAGGGAAAATGAATTTTGCAGAGGGTCTGCGAGGGTTGGGCTTTTCGGATGCTGATATATCGTTTCTGCATCGTGATTATGCCTTTGAAAGCATGTGCAAAGATATGAAAATCAAGCCATATATGAGAAACAAATCAGAAACAAAAATCATTTTATTATATCTTTTTAAGAGTCGGTTGAGCAAGAATCGGAAAAATCAAAAAATCGCTTATTCGCTTGATACTAAGCACTTTATTTGTCACTTCCTTTCTTATCCTTTCCAACCAATTTTGGAGGACTAAGATATTCTTGACATCCTGCTCCTCGTTGTTCATGGCTATGTACACTGAGATGGCACCGACAATGGCAACGATACCTGCAAGAGCATAACACAAGTTGACTACATACGGAATGTACTTAACCAACTCGGATGCGACCTCCTCCAATGCGGAAGTTCCTGCATCATAGCCAGTACCGGCTAGGTTCTGCGCAGAAGCACCGATAGGAGTTAGAGCGGCAATCGCAGCACCCATTATCATGAGTTTTGCACGATTCATTGCGTGAGACACTTTCGCCTTAATGGAAGTAAAGACGTTTGAAAAAAACTGTTTCATTGACTTTCTAATTTTTTAGTTCTACAATTTGTGATAACTCTATTTTTTTCGCGATTAAATAGTCTAAAATACGAAATTCATGTCTTGATAGCCGAACAATGCTGGCATGACAATTGAAGCACCAATCATAAAGAGAATGCCACCGAAAAGCATCATCATGCTTTTGGTGATGTCTCCCTCATGGTAGTTCATCTTTATACCGATTTGCAATGCGGCCACAATCACCACAATACCTGCCACGGCATACAGAATTTCCACAGTGTATATCATCATGGTGCCAACGAATGCGGTTGCTTCGGCAAGTCCATCCGCTCCCCATGAATAGTCAACAGACCCACATCTGGCAGAAACATCTTGAATGCATAATATAGCCAATAGTGCAGTGCATAGTCTGTATGGGATATTAGCATTGGGTGTATTCATCTTGGAAGTCGATATTACTATGTTCTCTGTTTTCTCGTATCTCACTGGCAAGCTGCATTGGGTTTCTTAATCCGCCCTCAGTCTTGCAATCCACCAACCTTTGGTTTATTGCGTCTATTCGCTGAATCAAGGCTGCGTCTTTCTCATTGTCAATGATGGAGCTGATTGCATATTGCGGTTGGGTCAAATCCTGGTCAAAAGCCTTGCTTTCATCAAAAAGTTCTTCCTGCTTTTCTTCTGATGTGGCTTCTTCGTGGAACATTGAAGTTGAAATAGGAGCCTCTTTGTCATCGTCATTCTCGGGATTGTCTTCCTGTGATGACTCGTCTTCCATACCCAAATGATTGTCTCTATTCGCGTCTGTCGGAGTTTCTGTAGTCTCAGGCAGGATGCCTTCGTCTATTGCTGGTGCAGGTTCTGTTTCTGCAGCTTCTTCGACAGGATTTCCCGGTGCATCGGTTGACTCCAAGAATGAGAAACCTCCTGTCTTGGTGTCCTCTAAAACGGTCTGTGGAGCGTATTCTTCTTCAGCATCTTTTGTGTCACTTGCTGATATGGTTTCCTCATGTTCTCCTTCTTTCTTGGATTTCGCGTTTAGATCCATTGTTATTATGGTCGCATAGTACAATACATATGCGATGGTCAATACGATAGCGAAAATTATAAATGGACTCATAATCATTCATTTTTTGTTGGTAATTCGTGAGTTGCGAACACAAAATTACCATGCATGGCCCACTATCTTTATATAAAGTTCCAAATAACAGGGGTTTCTAATGGGATAATGGTAGATTGGTTCTAACGAGAATATAGAATAGAACCAAAGAATTGTATTTTTCCTTTGTATTAGAATGATATTAATAGCGTAAGTGGCAGAGTGTTTCACAACAACCTGCCACCACGACATAATAATTGAGTTTTCCTACACAATTAATTATGATGTATCGAAATATATAATGATGTTTTAAGTCAGAAGAGATCCTTGACGTTCTTCTTGGGGTCATCTTCTATTTTCCCATGTTTCCGCTCATAGTTGCTGATAGCTCTCAAAAATGCAGCTTCCACCACATCTTTTATCTGTAGACCTTCACGAGTGGCGATAATGCGCACTTTCTTCAGAAGGTCAGAGCTGACTATTGTACAAAACCGTTCTTCTTGTCTCTCTTTCTCCAGCTTTTTCTGCTTTGCTCGTGATGACAACGGCTTTCCCTTCTTTCCTCTTTCGGACGTTCTTGGTGTGTTCGTTATCTCCGATTGTGGGTTGCCCGTCACCGTAAGTCCTGTGAACAAAGCATCCAGACTCTTGTTGTCCATAGTCAATCCTCCTATACTAGTGTCATTCTATTTAGGAACTCCTCTGCGAACAATAGATAATCCTTGGCTCCGTTGCAATTCTTGTCGTAGTCCAGAATGCTGCGACTTTCCAAGGGGGCTTCTGCAAGACGGATGTTCTTGCGTATTCTGCTGTTGAAAACGATGTCACCAACTGCCTCACGCAATTTTTCTTCAATGCCCTTTGACAACCTGCTTCCTTCCCACCGTGTGATAAGGATGCCAGTAATGTGAGCTTGGGGGTTGAGCTTTCGGCTTACCATATTGATGAAATCGTTAATCATGGTCAGTCCCTTGAATGGTAGCACCTCAGAAACGAGAGGGATGACAATGTCGGTAGCGGCTGTAAAGGCGTTGAGCGTTACCAAACCCAAAGAGGGAGGGCAGTCAAGCAACACGAAGTCGTATTTTGCTGAGACTTCCGCTTTCTCCAGAACTTCAGACAGGATGCTCTCCCTTGCTATGGCTGTGGAAAGTTCCACATCAACCATGGCAAGTGTCAAGGATGCAGGAACGAGATGAAAACTGTCCGTGATTTCAATGACTGGCAAGGTCTCCACCTTGCCGGTCAGTGCTTCGTAGATTGTGGCTCCATCAAAAGAGGATGCCAACGAAGTTGTGAGATTGGCCTGTGCGTCAAGGTCAATCAACAACACACGGAAACCTTTCTTGGAAAGAATACTTCCAAGATTTGCTACTGTTGTGGTTTTGCCGACACCACCTTTATGGTTTGCTACGGCGATAATTCTTGTGTCCATTTCTCAAATTGTTTTATTATGTCGTTTAATATATTGAGCAAAACACCTTCTACTATTGAGAACTGTCGGTTGTACAAAACAGCCTTGTTGTCGCTCAAAATTCTATGTCTGTTTTCCTTTTTTATCCTCTTTTTCCATCAATACTTTGTGGGAAAAGTACCAGTCTGTCAACTGGCGGATGCTGATTTCAGTAAGCAAAGTCCTACCAACGCAAGATGCCAATGCCTTCTTGCCGTCTTTGGTATTAGGGAAGCTAAGTATAGGTGCTCCGTTTACCCGGACAAGCGGAAGATTGTTGCTTTTAGCCGCTCGCTCCGCTTCTATACCATAGACTTCGATGGTATCTGTGTCCTTAATCAACAAGGACAGAATAGAACCATCCTTTATGTCCTTACCGTTGATGTGAACATAGGCAAGCTTTGCTTCTGTCAGTCCGTCTGAAGGGTGTTCGCTCGAAAACTGGTAGGTGGTTTCACCGACTGCTTCTACATGAAAAACAACTGGATGTTCCTTTACCATCGCATCAAGGTGGAGCATTTGGCCAATCCTTGCGTTGATTTTATCTTCCGATACCACCTCCTTCCGATATTCTGCTTCTTTAAGCCCTCCAGTTTCTTCTTTTGCAGTTAGTATATAACCGTTACGAACTCTTTCCAGAGTGAAGAAAAGAGGATAGATATTGTTCTGTGATGCCATATCATTCCATTTTATTCGTTATTTTCCTTTTCTGGCTCACTGACTGTGACGAGATTGATGTCGTAGTTGCCACAGATGGATTGATAGTCAAAAGCAAGCGCACGTTCTTGGTCAAACACAAGCGATGCACTTCCTGAATCATTGGCTTTTCTTGTCGGTTTTCCATTCTCGTCAAGGATATAGAACTTCAACGGAGAGTTTGTCTTGCCGTAGTAGTCAGGGGTCGATACAAGGTAAGAGAGCAATGACTCGTCTGGTATAAGAACCTTGCCTTCTCTTCTTGCTTGTATGTTTGCCTTAGCAATACAGATTTTCTCCCTTATAAAGAGGACGTATCTGTCCGTTTCAAAGTCTACCACCTTGCGCTGCTTGCCTTTTGTTGTCACTTTCAACGTTTTCATCAGGCAAACCTTGTAATCCTGCCCCTCCCTTATGTCTCCAAGCTGTCTTGCCTTGGAGAACATCGACCAGAATACTGCTATCTCGTCCGTGCTGTTGCACAATGAATGTTGGTACTTCAGTCCCTCAATGCAAATGTCATGCACTTCTTTCTCGGAGAAAGGAAGCTCTTCCGCTATGGAATGTAGACAATAGTAGGTTGCCAACATCATTGCCCAGTTATTGACGAAGCGTTCTCCTATGGTACAGTAATCCACCTCGCTCTTTATCTCACCCAAGGCTCTTTTCCATGCATTGAACCATCCTGCGTTAAAGTTGTCACGATAACGCATCAGGCTGACTGTTATATTGGTCGGACACATATTGCGCAATTTCATGAATGTCTGGTACTTGTCAGTTTCTTCCTTTGTTCGCTCACTTCTCTGAGACTCCAAGAAGATAACTCTTGAAAACAGGGCTATATCTGCCGTTGGCATTTCTTGCCCAGTGAGCACAACACCGCAGTCTACATTCGTGGACTCCCTTCGCTCCCCGTCTGCTGACCTTTTCGAGCGTCCTGCATTGTCATAGATACCTTTCAGAAAGTCTATATGCTTCTTGCTCAACGAGTTTTTGTATTCGTCAAAGTGGACGAGCATATTGCCGACTTCAGCACATTTGTCACCCATAGCATAGTAGGTGGTGCTGTCCAAATTGCTGACTTCTGGATTTCTCTGGAACAGATTGATGAGCGACAGTGCAAACTCTGTCTTTCCAGTGCCTTTCTTACCATAGATGTTCAGTATAGGAAACGAGCGTGTCGTATCAGTGATAATGTCCCTAAACAATGTGGCGAGGTAAAAGCAGATTGCTACTATACCATTATCTCCATATAACTCATGGAGCAACATGAAGTATTCTTGGGCAGCAACCTCACGCTTTGGGGCATGGATGAAACGTCTTTCATTGACATAGGCATTCTTGTTGCGCTTGTGTATCTTTGAAAGAGCTGGCAAGTAAAAATTCTCATTGTCAAGTCGGATGATGCCATAGTCATCGACAGGCTTCCACTTTCCTTCATATACAATACCATTGGTAAAAGCGTAAAAGCCCCTCTCGCCAATGTTGTTCCATCCCAACTGCGGTACTCGCTGCGCCTCTTCTGTTCTGCCGTAGATGTATGCTTTCAATAACTCGTATTTTTCCTGTTTCTCGAAGAAACGGAAGTCTCCCTTGCCTTCAATCTTTTCCTTGAAACGGTCAAGTTTCGTCACGTCTGCTTGCTGGAGCTCTATGGTTCGTTTGATACGGTTCTCGTTTTCCAGTTCAAAGATACGGCTTGGCTTGTTATCATCAGCAATGAGGAACAGTGGGCGAATGATGAAGTTCGTCCAAGCTCTTTCACGTCCTTGTGGGTCAAGGTCGTAATAATGATAGCCCTTTCTGTAAAAACGATAGCCTTCAAGCTCGTCAGACTTCTTGATAGCCTGTCTGCGTTTCTGCTCCTGTCTTCTTCTTGCAGCGTCTGCTAAAGCGCCTTTCCAAACAGAGGCTTTACGGTATTTGTCTTTCAGATCCGTCAACAGAGAAGCTTGAAGAACCTCCGATTGTATGTTGACAAGCAGGTCGCATACATCGCTGATAACTTTCAGCTGGTCATCGTTGGTGCTTTCCGTATCGTAGTGTTTGTCGGCATACCAAAGTATAAAGTCCTTTTCTGTCAGACCTTCCCAACGTTCAAGACAGGTGATGTACGAGTCTGCGTCTTGTTTGACGTTACCTTCTTTGGGTATTTCACGCACTGAGACTTGAAAACCCATCTCTGTTGCCAGTCTGCCATTGGCAAACACGAACTTTTCTCCAGCTCCAAATTTCTCACCATCCTTTGGCTTATCGCTGTCAGGGATGAAGCACAGACTACAACTGAACTTGCTGAAATATCCAAGTTGTTCCTTTGACCAACTGCCTCCGAGTGAGGCTATCACATTGGCTATACCCAATGATTGAAGACGCATAACATCAGGTGCGCCCTCTACAAGATACACCTTACCCGATTGACGCGAAGCTTTCATGGCTATATCAATGCCAAAAATGGATGTGCTCTTTCGGTATATAAGGCTGTCACGGCCATTGAGGTATTTGACAGCCGCCTGTGGATTGATACTTCTTGCCGTGAAGGTCTGTACTCTGCCATATCTATCACGCTGCGGTATCATCAAACGCCCACGGTAGAAGTCGTAGTAGTTACCTGGGCGACTGTCATCATCTCCGAGCAAACCGATCTCAACCAGTATTTGCAGATTTAGTCCCTTATCCTTTGCATATTGAAGAAATTTGTTCCCTCTTGCTGGACTGTAGCCAAGACCGAATGTTCGGCAGAAATCCTTGTCCCACCGTCCACTTGTTGAACCATCCGTTGTTTCGGCGTATCTACGACACGCGGCTGCTTCATCATTGTCTGCTTCGTACTGTGCTCGAAAAAACTCTTGGGCGTACTGGTTATAGATATACATGGTTTCTGCTTTTCTGTCACGTTCCTCCTGTTCTGGGGTCGTGCTTTGGTCGAAAAGATCATGTGTATCGACATCGGGGCAGTACATATCCAAAAGACATCGGATAGCGTCTATGAATCCAACGCCTTGGCACTCCTCTACAAAAGAAATGACATCGCCGCTTTTCCCACATCCGTAGCATTTGTAACGGTTCATTGTGGTGTCCAACATCAAGGAGGGGGTCTCCTCTTGATGAAAGACACAACAGCATTTCTTTCTATGTGGTCCAGACGGCTTTAACACCGTGCCAGGACAGAGGTCTACCACGAGCTGGCAAATATCAACTCGTGATTTTACAATGTCTATGTATTTGTCCTTTATTCGCTTCATTATATACGTCGGTGCTTAATATCTTAATACGACATCCTCCATTTGTCTTTCTCGATAATTGAAGTTAGTTCCTTTTCGACAACTGGCGACATGGGCCTGCCTATTATATTGCGAGTCCACCCCAAGATCTTTTGCTGCCAAGTGTGAGGAGAGCCACCGAGTGTCATACTAAGAAAAGCGGTAAAACGCCCTTTCTCACCGTTTAATAGCCTACTATAATAGTCTGCAATTTCCTTTTGTGTCATTTGCTTAATATTTTATCGCAAAATAATTACCATTCTCTGATTGTATATCTGAGATTTTGATTATATTTGCATGCAAAAGTAGTACATACTTTGGATAAAACAAAATTTGTTGCTCAATATATTGGGCAGATTAAGACATTTTAACCTATTGTTATCGTAATAATATATAGTATTATGCTGAATTTGGATTTGATAGACAACCTGTACGCAGGTTTGACAAAGGAGCAACAGCAGGAGTTAATAGGCTTGCTGTTCAAGAAAAGTAAACAGACAATGAGTTATTTCCGACGTACAAAAGACATAAGCCTGTCCAAATTGGAGGTATTGGCTGACTTCTTTCATATGCCGTTGGATTACTTCCGAAAAGAAGGGGCATTCAAAACAACAAATGTTAGTGGCAACAACAATTCCGTCTCTGTCGGAAATGTCAGTGTTAATACTAACTTGATGCTGGAAAACGATTCTTTGAGAAGAGAAATATCAACTATGAAAGAAACTCTAAAAGCAAAGGATGAAACATTGAAGTCAAAAGACGAAACACTGAAATCTAAAGATGACCTTATTGAAGCTCTAAGAATTCAGGTCGGCAAGCAGAAATGCGCTGATGCTGTTGAGTAATCACTATGTCACTGGTCTACATATATTATAATAATAGTATAATATGGCAACAATTAGGATAAAGAATCTTGGCCCGATTAAGGATACTGGTCTGATAGGCTTGACGGATGTCTTGCTCGTTATAGGGCGGCAAAGTTCGGGTAAAAGCACTTTTATGAAAGTGTTGTGCTATTGTCGTTGGATAGAAAAGAAGGTAATGACTTCTTTTGAGAATACAATACAGAGTTATACGCACAATAAGCGTTTCATGAAAGAGCTGAAGCAGTTTCATCGGGTGGATGAAATGTATTTTGGTGATGATACAGAAATAATGTATGATGGCGATGTTATCACAATCTCTTTAACAGGTACAAACCAAAATGCGAAAATCGTGCGCAAACAAGATGCTTGGGATGACAGATACAATTCAAAATTATCTTATATACCTGCAGAGAGAAATCTTATTTCTGCCGTTCGCAATATTGACAGTACATACAAATCCAAAGAAAGAGACTCCATTTTCAACTTCATACACGAATGGTATGAGGCAAAGATGAAATACGACTTGGACAATAAGATCGATTTGTCATTAACGGATGATTTCAAGTATTTCAACGATGAAGGACTTGACTATGTGATGCTGCCGAATGGTAAACCTATCACATCCTTTTACGCTTCAAGTGGTGTGCAGTCAATCATGCCTATAGATGTGATGTCCGATTACAACATGGGGGTTGTCGGAAAGATTGTGAAGTTTAGCGTGACTGATTTGATAAACCGCCTTATGGAATCTCTTGATGCTGACGTTGTAAAGCAGAAGGAAATAGATTCAATCACGGAAGAGGATTTGGCTCCTATTCGTGAAAGGATGAAATATCAGTCTGCCCAGTTGTTTATTGAAGAGCCAGAACAGAATCTCTATCCCGATGCGCAACGTCTATTGGTACAGAACATAATTCGTCGCTTGAAAGTAGCACAATCTGTTGGCAAACATCGTTCAATGATCGTGCTCACTACACATAGCCCTTATGTGCTGTCTACTCTCAATGTGTTGATGGCAGATGCTGCCGCCAATGAGAAAAGACCTGATGATGAAAGGCTGAAGGAAATTGTTGACGAAACGACGTTGCTCCAGACTGATGCCATATCTGCTTATTTCATTAATAAGGATGGCGTTTTTGAGGACATCAAAGACATGGAGATTCCAATGCTTTCAGGTATCGATTTGGATAGTGTCTCAGATTGGGTAGATGACCATATCGGTCGCATTAACGAAATCTTATACGCAGAATAGCCAATGGAAAAGAGTACATACGAGAACTTGACTCTTGCAGGTTATATTGCAGAGCAAGCACTTCAAGTCAGAAAGTTTGTGGCCACACAGGAGCAAGGCAAGAAGTATATGCTTGCCATTCAAGAGAAACACCCATCAACGGTATTTCAAATTGATGGTTACATCATAAAAACGAATTTGAAATGTGACAAACTTGTTATGGTACAGACATCAACAGAACTTGCAGAGGCTTGGACGCAAATATTCGTAGAGCTAAAGGGACATGATTCTATTCACGGCATGGAGCAGTTGCTCGCAACGGCAAAGAATCCAATATTAGCCAGTTCAACAAATCATGTAAGGAAGGCTCGTCTGGTGGCAACTTCTTTTCCGGCAAACAAATCGAACCCGAAAGTGGAAAAGTTGAAAATCGAATTTGCCAAGATGAAGGTAGATTATAAGAATATCAAGTCTGGCCAAACAGACCGTTTGTAAATATTGTGAGCTTATGAAATATGGTATGAGAAAACCTTCGTGGAAGAAGAGCGTAAGCGCACGGACCTACGGGGCGTGCCAAACGTGCAATAAAAAGAGCAATAATCCCAGGTTAAGGCAAACGTGGTATGGGATGGCTGCATCCCAAACGTGCTTTGTATAACAGAGTATATAGAAAGACAACATTTAGCATATTCGACTTAGGAAAAACTATGTCGAGCAAAGGCTCTTCTAACAGTGGATGCTGCGTGATACTCATGCCTTTGCTTGACTTTCTGGAAAATACGATTAATATTGAATATACTTTTAGGCAGGTAGCAACAGAGTCTGATTTCAATTATTATATCGACCATCTCCAACAGCCAAGTTACAGTGCCTATGACCTTATCTATTTATGCTTTCATGGACAAAATAAGTGCATCTGTTTTGCCGACAAGACAGATCTGGATTTGATGGCTTTCGCATAGAAAAAGGAGAACTTTGGTATATTTGAAGGTAGAAAGGTGCACTTTGGAAGTTGCAGTACTTTAAAAATGCGTGAAGAAGATATCAAGATATTCAAGCAGTTGACAAAAGCAAGGATGATAACGGGATATACCAAAGATGTTGATATAACATCAAGTTTCATTTTTGAGACTTGGTTGATGGATGCAATCCATAGAAACGAAGGATATGCTGCAAAACGCATGAATGATCTTGCAGAGAAAGAGATGCCATACTTTACAAAGTTATTTGGATTCAAGGCATTTTAGATTTAAGGATAAATATATTAAATCAAGTATTTATGAAACATTTTCTGTTAACTTTATTACTGACATTTATTGTCGGTGTTTGCTCTGCACAAACAGAGCACATGAAATTTAAGGGCGTTCCAATGGAAGGTACCCTTCAGACATTCACAAGCAAGTTGAAGGCCAAAGGATTTATGCCTATTGGCGTTCAAGATGGTGTATCTTTATTAAAAGGTGAATTTGCCGGTTACAAAGACTGCACCATTGGTGCAGTGGCTGACAAAAGCGGAATGATCTGTAAAGTGTCCGTTATATTCCCTGCTATGGATAAGTGGGGAGATTTGGAACGCTGTTATTCCAACTACAAATCCATGCTCTCGGAAAAATATGGAGCCCCCAAAGATTGTGTAGAAAATTTCCAACACGATTATGTCAATGATGACAGCTCGAAAAAGTATGAATTGGAAATGGACAGATGTAAATACTATAGCATCTTCGATGGAGATAATGGCGAAATCCAATTAGAGATTACCCATCAGAGCATGACTTGCTATGTAATGCTCAGTTACTTCGATAACGCCAACCAAGAAAAGTTGAGAAAACAGATTATGGATGATCTTTAATCCTTTCAATCTTCCTTCTTGGTAGTGTTCCCTGAGTGTGTCTGAGGCAAGTTTGCCTTAGACACACTCAGTGAAATACTACCGGAGAAACTGGCTGAGTCGGAAGAAGACCTACTCGAACACCGTACCGATGGGCGGATGCTTTGAAAACCTCTACATCGGGTGTGAGAAGTTCCCACAGGCGGACATATCACCTGTGGCTGTTGATACTGGAGGAATCATGTAATCAAAAGGAGCGACATTCCTGCCGCTCCTTTGATTTAACAATAATCATCAAATATCTCTTCTTCATCGTCCCATTCTTGTCCACGCAACATGCAGAACTCCCTCAACACAGCACGTTCATCAAAATATGTCCTACCTATTTGGTGAATAACTTTTCCGTTCTCTATAAAGACAATCATATCGCCATAGTTTTTCAATGACTTAGGCAAACTAACACCGACATAGAGAATTGGATGTCCAGCTGTGGATTGTGTAATTTCCCTGTCAATGACATATCCATCGCAATACTGGTTCTTTTCAAATAACACTTCTTTCTGAAGAATGTCTGAGTATTCCTCCAAAGTTACGTTTCCTTCTTTTGGACAAAGAGGGAAATAGCATTGTGTTCTTACTCCGCATTGCAAGACGTTTGGTGAATCACAGAACCTATACTGATCTCTATAGTGTCCGTGACAATGAACATACATTCCTTCTTCATATTTAATATGAATATAGAAGTGTGCTCTTTTCCCGTTATTTGTTGCCTCCACTTGGATAGCATCCCATTCCGTTGTCCATCCTAAAGAAGCTATTGTGTATTCGTCGCCTTTTTCACTTATAGCTATAACAGCGCCTATTTGTAATTCTTTTGCATACGAATCCAATCCCCCTGTGGCTTCTTTTGGACAAAGTGGAAACTGCATCTTCTCATAGAATCCTATTTGGAAAGTTCCTTTTGTTAAAGACTCTTTCTTTTCTTCCGCAAGCCTTTTTCTCTCTTCCAATTTTTTCATCATGGGGTTTTGATAATCGCTTCGCTCTACCCGAGGAGCGGTGAGTGCTCTTCGTATTTCTTCCCATGCTTCTTCGTCGCTATTGGGGTCTTCAGTTGAAGTTCTTTGCTTTTCTACTTGACTATTCCCAAAGAAAGGATTGGTTTCTTTTATTTCATGTTTCTTCAGCCAGTCTTCATAATCCTTTGTCATTTCTCTTTCCTTCATCATCTTGTATGAAGATATTGGTCTTTTAGCCCATGAAGAAATACGTTCCATAGCTAGTCTGGCTTCTTCTGGCGTAACCGTTCTCATCCACATGATATCCTGGTTGCTTCCCGTTAAATCTTTTAGGCATGAAGGATTCTCGATAAACTTATTGATATCACCTCCGCAAAGGTAGGTTACTCTTTTAAGTGTTGCTTCATTTAGAAGTACATTTTCAAGTTTTGTCAGCCATCTTAGATTTTCAACTCTGTTGTTACAACGGTTGGTATCTATATGATCGACCACCATCTTCCCATCTTCATTGCCAGGAATGAATGCCTTGGCTACAATAATATGAACTCTGTGCGAGCTTATCATCATATAGCCTCTTGCCTTATCCTTTGTTCCAAAAGTCCATACATTATCTAATTTTCTCGCTTTTTTTCCTTCGCGAGCGTGGCGCATTACTGCTCCATTGTCGCGAACAGAATATACCTCACCCTTATACTCGCAAGTTGTCTCACGAGTATATTCATTGATATCTACCATAAGATTACTGATGTTTAGGTTCAACAAAATCTATTTCCATTCCCAAAGCATATCCTATCTTTGTGAGTATATCCAATCCGACAGAATATTTGCCAGACTCAATACGACAAAGATTGGCTGCATCAATATCTGCATAGAATGCCAGATGCTTTGCATCCATTCCCTTTGCTTCACGCAGCTCTCGGATGCGCTGCCCTATACGGACACGCTCCTTTGAAACGGACTCCTTGTCAAAGGAATAGTAAGAGAAGATTGAACCTACATGGTTTATCAACATCTGCCTGTTGATTTCTCCCATGATAACACTTGCATCTCCTTCATAATACTTGTCAAAAAGAGATGCCACAAATTTGTCCACTTGAAACCAAGAGGCTTGTTTTTGGCAGCGGTAGAGGCTTTCATCTGGGAAGCCAACGATAAAGTCATCGCCCTGTGGAGTTTCCACATAGACTCGCTTTTCATCTACCCATCTTACTTTTGTTTTGGGTTCCATAATTTGTTCTTTAATTATTAAATCTAATAATCCCAGCCGTATTTTATGTGTTGTCGCCACATTTGGAATCGCTGCAAAAATACAACAAAAAAACACGATTGGCAAATTCGCCAATCGTTATTATTCTCTTTTATATTTCTTTAACAAAATTCCCTCGCTTCCTATGATGAGGAGCAAAATGGTTTTTCTCTTCGTCTTGCTGCTTGCATCAGCAATATCCTATATTTTACCACATACCTTTGTAGACAATTAGTCTATAAGGGTATGCGGTTCTTTTTTTCATTCTCAATATAACTTCCGAGATTTATTGAAATTATTGTGCAAAGGTATTTGTTATGCCTTATCGCTTTGCAAGGTCAAGGCTCTGCTTGGCTTCCAAAATCTCCACGCCTACGGGTCGTATTTTGGTGCCAAACTTTGCATCGATGTGCATAACACCTTTTTAAGGCACATAATTTCTAACAAATCCCGGAAGTAGTTTTACTACGAAAGGGAAATGAAATTTAAGCGAGAGTAAAGATGAAGTTTAACTTCGGCTTTTCCGAGCGACCATTCATTCGGCAGAGCCAAATAAAAAATTTGAAGTATGAGCAATATTTGTGACACGCAGTACAAGGTGAGAGGTTCACGCAAGGCATTGAGCGACCTTTGGAACACCCTTCAGATGATGGAGGTGAATAGTAAGGATGTCTATCTTTACAAGTTGGCAGAGCACTATGGCATTGACTATGAGCATAGCGGTATATCTGTTCGTGGAAAAATCTACTGGGCAGAGTTCGAGGATGAAGAGGATGGAGGGCTGTTGTCGTTTGACACCGAAAGTGCATGGTCGGCTTGCGACCTGTTCTTTGATGAATTGAATAAGGTACTTGGCAATGAACTTTCTATAAGTTACCGTGAGATAGAATGCGGATGTGAGATATTTTACGTCCACGATGAAGGAGGTTTCTTTCCCGAAGAGTGTTGTGTAAGTTCTTCTGGTGGCAACTTTGAAGATATTTGTGAAGATGTGTATGACACCATTTGCGATGCTATTGAGGCATGGTGTGAGAAGACCGGCATTAGCCAAGGCGAGCGGACAGAGGAAGAAATGGTGGACTTCATCAACGAATACGAGTACGACTCAGAGGACACCTATTATTATATACACCCATTTGAGTTTGATTAGTACTTACCGCAAGGGGTAAGGTTCACTGCTTTGCCCTTTGCATAACCACTTTGAAATATGAAGAGATTAAGTAAGAAACAGATTGGAAGAGCTGCATGCACCATCTTGCAGCAGTTGGCTTTAACCACACCTCCTAATGTAGTGTATAGTTGGGGAATAACAAACAAAGTTGCAACTCAAATAGAAATCATGGTTGATGGAATGGAGAAAAACGTGGCTGCCTTGATGATGGATGTTAATGGCTTCAACTACCAAGGTAGGCTCTATGTAACCAATAACCGAGTTAAGCAAACCTTTGGCTTGTATAGCGAACAGAACGGAATGTTGCATGAGGAAAAGAAGAGTATTGCCTATAAAGACTTGGGGCAAGTGCTCGATACGGTTATTGAGACAGGCGGCATGAGCCAACAGGAGCACCTGCAAAGATTGCGTGAATATGCAAAGAGACTTATGGCTTAATATAAGAATATCCACTTAAAAGATTATACGAATGAAAACATTAGACAGAGAACATGTAAGAAGCGTTGTGAACACCATCTTTTCCCAATTGCTTCACACAACCTCGATAGACGTTATCAATAGTTGGGGCATCTCAAAGATGTATGCTACACAAATTGTCAAGAATGTCAATGGCGAAGACTTCACTATGGCGGCTCTTGTCGTGCAGGTGAATGGCTTCCAATTTCAGGGCAAGGTATATATTGCTTTGGATGAAGGCTCTGATTACTACCGTATCTATGGAGAAAAGAATGGAACAACAAAAGAATATCATCATGATATTGCTTTTGATGAGCTTGGCGATGTACTTGACTCAATGATAGAGACCGGAGGTATGACCAAGGAAGAATACCAAGCAAAGGTAAAGGACTTTGTTTGTAGCCTCTAACATCAGTATTTTGGTGCAAAGTTAGTGTTAAACACGAGGAATTTATCTTTATTCTAATTGTTTTATACTAACTTTGTACCAATAATAGGATATAACGCTACATCGTGCTACAAGACGCTACAAGTAGGCTACATATTTCAATGCCTATAAAAGTTATGTAACATCTTGAAAATCAATATTGCTACATGAGGATACAACTTTCAGAGTCATATTTGACTTATAGGCATTTGAATAATTATGGTAAGATTGTGGTCATGGTGTAGTATTATCCCCCTTTCATAAGGGCTATTCATAAACATAATACAAAGGCAATGAGATGATAAACTGAAAACAATGGCAACCGACTTGTTTAAAAGTAAGAAGCGAGTGTCGTAATGCCATAATCTCCTCAAAGATTTGAGGGGTGGAGAAGAAAATAGAGTCGATAAATTTCTTAAAATAGTTAAAATGTGTAACAAAAGTCATTCATACACAGTGTTTTAAGACGTTTTGTCTTGCGCCAGTTCTGCGCCATTTTTCGTGCAAAATAAGCGAAAATGCCTAAAGACGGCACTTGAGTATCAACGAGTTACGGAAGCTGGTAGAGTGGTATAAAATCCCTCTCTCTCCGCAAAGTCCTGTAAGTCGAAAGATTTACAGGACTTTTTTTTAATAGTTTATTTTTTTGATGAGCCCCAAATATACTAAAAACAATAAGAAATCATGATAGGTGCAATAATAGGAGACATTGTAGGTAGTATCTACGAATTTGACAATATCAAAACAAAAACATTCCCCTTCTTTTCAAAAGAAAAGGAGTTTACAGATGACAGTATTCTCACGTTGGCGACAGCAGAATGGATGCTTCGTGGAGGCAATCCTGCAGACTATTATCTTAAATATGCACAAACTTATCCCTACCCAATGGGCAGTTATGGATCTATGTTCATTAGCTGGATTCATCTTGCATCCCGTGGAATTATGAAGCCGTATAATAGTTGCGGAAATGGTAGTGCAATGAGAGTTGCTCCTGTGGGATGGGGATTCAATACTTTGGAAGAAACGCTTTCAGCCGCAAAACTTTCTGCAGAATGCACACATAATCACCCAGAAGGAATTAAAGGGGCGCAAGCTACAGCCATGTGTATATTCATGGCGCGCCAAGGTTCTTCTATTGCTGAAATCCGTCAGACTGTAAGCAATAGATTCAACTATGACATATCATTGACCGTGGATGAAATTCGCCCTCGCTATTCATGGCACGGATTGGATGGGGTGATTGATGGCGGTACATGCCAAGGCAGTGTACCGCAAGCGATTACCTGTGCCCTTGAAGCTGTTGATTTTGAGGATGCGGTACGCAATGCCATCAGCATTGGCGGCGACTCCGACACTATTGGATGTATCACAGGTGGTATCGCCGAGGCATTGTTTGGAATCCCAGAAGATATCCGACAATGTGGCATGAATTATTTGCCGAAAGAATTGGTATCAATAGTGGAAGAGTTCGAAACTAAGTATGGTAGATAATTATTCATTTTTATGAATAAGATCTTTTGCTCGAAACTAAAAGATCATGAATTAAGAAAAGACCGTATTCGCTCAGCAAATTTTTGCCTACCACTATATAAAGTGGTAAGTTACCACCTTAATTTTGGTATTAAGCAGATAAGCCCATTACCTTCTGCGTAATTTATTTTACCAACAAGGCATGATTCGCCACACAAATTATACTCTTAGTTTGTTCCAAGTCGATTTCTCTAACTCATTTCTTGTAAAGAAGAATAAAAACATCTATCTTTACAGTTAGATATTTAGCTTTGCAATAAACTATGAGTATATTATACGGAACAAAAATAAACCAACTGCTTGCCAATACCGCACCGACTGGACTGTTGTTTGCTGACTGGCTAAAGAAGAAAGGCTATTCAGTCCAACTGTAAAAGAAATACAGGGACTCTGGATGACTGACAGCGATGTGCAAAGGTGTAATGTACCGCACGGGTGGGCGTTTGAATTCTTATGACGCCATAGCGTCATATAACAAAAAGATGGGTGGTACGATGTTGTAAGAATTACTGCAAAAATAGTCGCACCATATGACTGTTTTTGCAGTGATTTCATTCTGTTCTTTTATTTCTAACCAAGAACTCTACGGATTACCATATATCCTTATTAGTCTATTTTGTGTAAATACACATTATTAACGACTACAAAGTTGTTCTTATTCCTTTGTTCTTGCAAATTCATATATTTTACCGAATAAAATGTGTTTCTTGCCGTCCGCTGTACTATCACTGGGAGCTTTCGTAAGTCCCGCCATAATCTCTGTCCTATTTGCCAAGGGATGATAATGTAAAAACTGTAATATTTCTATATCTATTGTCATATTCTTTATTCTCCCTCTAAAAATCCGATTAAGCGAGAGAAGAAGAAACTTGTTTGTTCTTCCGAGCGTGAGGATTTTATCCAAAGCAGGGAGGACCAGTTTGTCCGTATCTTGAGGGTCCTCTTGAATGGTTTGCTAATTGTATTTTTATACAATTACGCTGTGAATATCCTATGCATAAAAACAGGAGATGGATATGGCTTTTATTGCTTGTTGAAGCAACCTGAAATAGATGTCCAATCAACTTCAAATAGAAAGTTACCGAATTTCTATGAGAAAGTTACGGACTTTCTATGGGAAAGTTACCGAATTTCTAAATGATGACAAAATAGCGTACTTACATAGGCTTGGCGTGATTGTCATAATCAACGTGTATTGACGTACTATACCAACTGGATATTTATACAGACTATGCGTTTATTTATGCATTCTTGTCGCTTGCTTATGTTGTTTAATCTAAAATAGTTCTTGTTGTCTTTGAAATTGCTAATCGGGTGTCTTTATTGTTATTGTTAATGCTCATTTAGATATTCTATCACTCCATATTCCGGATAAACCACAAAAAAGCGGGGGAATTGGGATGGAAAGTTGGAAGTTATGATTACCTTTGTTGGCATTTTAAAAGGTTTATATATGGCACTATCCAATATAGAGAAGCATTACAACAAACATCCCGAAGACCTGCGCCTGCAGCGTAGGCACGGCATAGTAGAATTTGAAACCACCATGCACCATCTGCGAAGGTTCCTCTGTCCAGACTCTTTCCTGCTTGATATAGGTGCAGGCACCGGTCGCTACACTTCGGCTCTAATGGCTGAAGGATATAAGGTGAAAGCCGTGGAGCTGGTGCGCCGTAACATTGAGGTCTTTCTGAAGCGTGAGCCGACAGCCGACGTGGTGCAGGGCGATGCGAGAGACATGCCTTTTATCCCAACGGCGACGGCTGATGTGACGCTGCTGCTTGGTCCGCTCTATCATCTTATCGGCGATGAAAAGAAGCTGAAAGCTCTGAATGAGGCGAAGCGTGTGACCAAGCCTGGCGGACTGATATTCGTGGCATATCTGATGAACGAATACAGCATCTTGTCGTATTGTTTTGATGAGGATCGTATCGAGGGACTGCTGGAGAGGGGTGTGGTGGACAAGGATTTCCATATACAGGCACAGGATGATGAACTCTACGACTATGTGCGCATCGATGACATCAACCGTCTGGACGAGAACGCCGGACTGGAGCGCGTAACAATTTTCTCGCCCGATGGAGCTTCTGACTATATGCGTACACGTCTTAACCGTATGAGCGACAAGACTTTCGCCCGCTTCATAGAATATCAGAAGATCATCTCTGAGCGTGCCGATCTTATCGGTGCCGGCAGCCATGTGGTGGATGTGGTAAGAGTGCCTCTGTAGAGAGAATATAGAAAATGAAGTTGTTATAGCTTGTTGTCCGGTTCCGCCGCCATCAACGTTTCCTCTTCCGGCAGGGTGTATCGTTTGATTTTCCGGTCGTTCAGGTATATGCTGTTCAGGGTGTACGCCAACGACTCTAAGGTCTGCTCCTTTACAGCCGGCTTCAGCTGGCATTCCCATACGGTGATGCAGTGCCATCCCATAGCGGCAAGTCGGCGCTGCTCCTCAGCGTCGCGTGTCCTGTTGCGATCGATTTTCGCTTTCCAGAACTCCGTGTTCGTCTTTGGCAGCACGTAGTATCTGCATCCCTCGTGCCCGTGCCAGAAGCATCCGTTAACGAAGATGCACGTGCGGTATTTGCGCATTACGATATCCGGCCGTCCGGGCAGGCGCGGATGGTTCAGCCGGTAGCGGAAACCACGGCTGAACAAGAATTTCCTGACCGTAATCTCCGGCTTGGTGTCTTTTCCCCGTATCGCAGCCATGCAGCGGTGTCGTTGTTCCTTAGTCATCTTGTCCATAACAGTGGTTTAGTATGTTTGAAGCAAGTCATGCCTCTGCATTTGTATTCAATTTCTCTATCACCTTCTCATCAGCAGGAAGCCATTTCACGGAATCGAGGTCTTCATGTCTGAGCCATTTCGCCGCTTCGTGTTCCAGTAGAGTCAGTTCTCCGCTTTTCACCTTACACAGATAGCAATGCATGGTGAGATGGAACTTCGGGTAGTCATAGTCAACTGTAGTCAGTAGGCTTCCTACGGATATTTCCGTTGCCAGTTCCTCGCGTATTTCTCTTTGCAGTGCCATTTCCGGTGTTTCGCCGGTTTCCATCTTGCCGCCAGGAAACTCCCACCAGTCTTTCCATTCACCATATCCCCTTTGTGTGGCAAATACTCGGTTGTCGTTGCAGATGATAGCAGCAACCACTTCTATATGTTTTCTTTCTTTCGTGTCCATAATCATCCGATAGCTTTATATTGACTTGCAAAGGCGTATGTGGCTTCTGACATAGGTGTAGTCAGATGCCATACAATCTGCATAGGCTTTGAGCCTTCCATACTCTTCATCGTCACTTGTCCGAGATATGTGAATCCCATCCTGCAACCGTAATCGGGATGCTCCACTTGCTGACGCACGAACAAGAGCATGTTGTTTTCTCCATTACGATAAGCCTCTGCCTCCCGACTGCCTTCGCGAACTCTGTTTTGTGTCTCCCAATGAAAGAACTCTCGATTTTGGGCATAGTCCTTGTATGCAGTCATTGAACCCTCTTCGCGTTTCTTGATTATGTCTACGTACATTGCCTCAAGTTTTATGTCTTTCAATCGTTCAACACCTTCGCGTGAAGATGATTTTCGTTCTATGGTAGAAAGCCCGAGTGCCGCTTGTATTTGTGCTTTAGAGTAAACCCCATGCAGACGGAGGGGGTTCCATTCCTTATAGACAGAATTGTCTTCTTTCTCTGGTGCGGCACATCCGTCTCTCAGATAGTCAATAACCTCTCTGAACTCTTGTACAAACAATTCGTCGGAAGCTAAATCTCTGAACATATCTTCAATGCTGGCATAATTGCCTGCTTTGTCATATAAGTCATAATATAGCATTACGGCGCAGCGCTTCTCCTGCTCGGAGAAAGCATTGGTGTCACATCTAAACCCTGTTTCTGCAAACCGCAGCAGTTGTGTGAAGTATGAGAATGAGTCTGTTGCAAGCCATTTTTTTGTGATAGCAAACTTTATTTGTGCTGAATGTTCGGAAACTTCCTTACAGACTTCTGCCAACTGACATAGCTCTCCCCATGTCATGCTGCCATAGATTTTGTGGAAAGGTATATGACTGTAAGCCAAGAAACCCTTCAGCGAGAACGACCCCTTGCAGACATTGCTGTATGCGGTGATCTCCTTGATGATTCTGCTTCGGTTGAGGCTGCGTATATAACCCTCGATGTTTGCAAGTATTTCCTCCTTTGCCTTTTCTTCCAAGACGATCTTGCAACCGAAAGGTGCATTCGTAAAGCCACCCTCAATCTCTTCCTTAATGTTTCTTGAATGGCGGCCAATCAAGGCCTCAAACCGTTCTTTGTAGCTGAACTCTGCACGTGAATGGCCTACAAAGTCAAGCACTGTAAGATGGTCTTTGCCTTTATGTAGTCGTAGTCCTCTACCGAACTGTTGAAGAAACACCGTTGCACTTTCCGTTGGACGAAGAAACAGTATTGTGTCGATTTCGGGAATATCCACGCCCTCATTGAAAAGGTCTACGACAAAGAGATAATTGATTGTTCCGGCCTGAAGCTGCTTCTTTACGAGATGACGATGGCGGTTGTCGTCGTCACTCGTCAGCACATCCGTTCTCAATCCTGCCAGTGTGAACTTGGCATTCATGAATTTGGCATGTTCTTTGTCAACGCAGAAGCACAGCGCTCGTATTTTATTCAATCGGCTGTTTCCTATATACTCCTGCATCTTTTTCAGGATTAGCCCTGTACGGAAGTCGTTCTGCGTATAAACACGAGATAGCTCGGAGATGTCATAACCGTGTCCGTTCCATTTTACTTCTGTCAGATCCACATTGTCGGGAATGCCATAATAATGGAATGGTGCAAGCAAGCCGGCATTCAATGCAGCAGGAAGACGAATTTCTGCGGATATATGTCCGTCAAAGAAAACCGTGATGTCCTCCTGTTCGTTTGTTCGTTCTGGTGTCGCTGTCAGGCCAAGTAGTATCTGAGGCTTGAAGTAGGTCATCAGCTTGACGTAAGTTGGCGCCACAATATGGTGCACCTCATCCACAACCATATAGTCGTAGAAATCTTCAGTAAGTTGCAGACTGTCTAATCGGTTGCGCAATGTGTCCTTGCTTGCAAAGACATGCTGGTAGCTGGAAGGCTCGTTATTGCCATCCCATACGCTGCCGAAGTTTGGATCTTCAAGCACAATGCGGAAAGTAAGCATTGCCTGTCGCAGGATTTCCTGGCGATGGGCAATGAAGAGAAAACGACAGTCGGGATGAGCCTCGCGGTAGCGTTTGAAGTCGAAAGCGGCAATAACTGTCTTTCCCGTTCCTGTAGCTGCCACCACAAGGTTTCGGAAATGGCCATGCACGTTTCGCTCCACATCCAGTTTTTCCAATATCTCCTGCTGATAGTCTTTGGCACGCATCAGGTCGAGAGCCGAGAAATTAAGCAATGGGGTTTCCCAATCTGTGCATAAGGCCTTCTTCAGCCGTTCGTCGCTTATCCCAGGAATGAAATCCTCAAAGGTTTCGTCACACCAATATGTCTCAAATGAATTCCGCACATCATAGACAACCTTTGGCAGTTCAAACTGAGTAGCCTTGAAGTTCCATTCCTTTCCATCCTTCAATGCATAGAAGGAGAGGTTGCTGGAACCGATATAAACCGTGTGGAAGCCAGAGTTGCGAAGGAATATATAGGATTTTGCATGCAAGCGGTCTTGCGTGCCGTCATACGATATTTTGATTTTCGTGTTTGGCAAAGAGGCTAATCTTGTGATGGCATCATAGTCCGTTGCACCTGTGTATGTGGTTGTTATTATGCGCAGCTTTTTCCCTTCACTTGTGAATTTACGCAAACTGTTCCAAAGAAGGTTCAGACCACTTGTCTTGATAAAGGAAACTACCCAGCAGATCTCGTCGGCACAGAGAATCTCACGGTTTAACTCGCTCTCCATATCTGCTGGCCCTCTGCCTCCGAAAAACAATGCGCTATGACTCAATGATGTTATCGGGGTGATGGCTTTCAGATGTTTCTCAATGTCAGGATATTCACAATTCGTACGATCTACAATTGCAGTCAGGATACTTTTTTTTGCATCTATAAGGTCGAGCTCGGTGTCATTCATGTTGAATTCCTTGCCTAAGGCCTTAATAACCGAATTTATGAAATCTGTATATTTGTCAGCATCCTGGTCATCTGGGGTGTTGGCAAATGCTATCTCAATAAGATTCTGTAGATACTTACTGAGAATACTCATGGCATCATCCTTTGAAATCGGTTTCTTGCCTATGTAGAATCGCTCTGTGTCCACCTTGTTCAATTTCAGCTTGAAGAGGCGGTTGATTATCTGTTCGTAAACTCCGGTATGAATATTCGTGTCTTGCATAAATGTCTTGAACCTTCATTGGTGAAAATAAAATGTGAATTGTGGTAGACTGACTTGTATTTAACCGTCTATCCATACCGTCAACGCCTTTGACAGCGCGAATTCTTGCAGTTGTGCAGCTATGCAACGACTGAAGAAGTCGAACACTCGGCCATAACATTCCATTGCAATCTTACCGTCAATGCTGAGAATGGCATTATTGCTGCTGACGCGTATTTCCCTTAGTGGAAATATGTCAGGATTGAAATAATCCATATCATCACCAGCTTGATAAGCCTGAAACCTTCTGTCGTCCAATAAATCCAAACGAGCGGATGTGTCGGGAAGAGCTTTCAGCGTTTCTATTACATCTGCCGTGTCCATTTCCTCGTCTTTTGTATAGCGCAGGGCATAGAACTTTTCTATCAACGGAACAAGTTCTTTGTCAAGAACTTCATCCTTTATGGAATATACATAATACTTTTCTTTTTCACTACGTTCGTAAATATCAGATAGGTTATATCTGTTCTCTACTTTGCTGAGAACATCTTCAACCGATATTTCATCAAATTCCTGCTCCTTTCTAACGGATGTCATCAAACGCAATCCTATTGCCAAATACTGTCCCATAATGATTCTTTTTAGGTTATACAAAAGTTATGAGAGATAATTTGTTTTATCTCTTAAATTAGCAGACTTGTAATTTCACAAGAAAGCAAGTCGTTGGACAACAACAGATTATCCAAAGTTTGCATATGTCAGAATTTTCACTTATCTTAGTGTTGCTAAAAACTTAAATAAAGAATATCTGACATATGGCAAAGGTAAACATAAAATCTGAGAAAACCACTCCTTTCAGATTATTTTATTACTCTTATGTGTGCAGGCAGGAAAACATTATTTTATTTATATATATAATATTACTATATAACTCTGCCGTCAGGGATAGTGCCACTACTTCCAAGTCGGAAAACTTGGGAACAGGACCACGGCGTGGAACATTACCAGATTCATTGACGAGATTTTCAGAGAATTGCTTGTATATCTCAAGTATTTTGATGAACTTTGCATAAAGACCTTACATACGGTGATTTTAACTTAATATTTTGAGCAACATAAGTTATAAGAAACAGCGATATGCGTAACTTTTTACTCAGATTTATCAACTTAAATTAATTCCGCCAACGGGTAGTAACTCTATATGACTATACCCTATAAAATAAGTAACGCCCCCCAAGTATGCTGCTCGAAAGCTCGCCTGGGAGGCCTATTATCTTTAAGTTTAAAAACTATCTATTAAATTTTCTGCTGCAAAATTACGATTAGTTTTTGTGATAACAAAGTTTTTCAAGCAAAAAATGTTATTTCCCAAAATTATCATCTTTCCAATTAGCAGGAAATCCCACTATAATTCCTAAGTGCCATCGAAATAAACGACAAAGGGAAAATATGAACAACTTGTGATATTTTATGAATATGCCTACATAGTGAATAATCAGTAACTTTGCAGCCGAATTATAAATAAAGGTATGAAAAGAATATTGTTCACAATTTCCCTGACTGTTCTTGCCGGGTATTCCCTGGCGCAAGAAAAACTCTCGTTGGGGCAATGCCTGCAGATGGGCATTGAAAGGAATCTTAATCTGAAAACTTATGAGGGTAATGTGCTGAAAGGAAAGCACGACATCAGTGAGAACCGCTCTCGCCTGTTGCCGCAGATAAATATCGGTGCCGGGCTGAACGACAACTTCACCCCTCCAGTGTCGGTGACCGACGGTACGGCATACGGCAAACCGTATAACGTGACCAAGACGTTGCAATACAACTCGTCGGCAAGCTTGCAGCTGCAGATGCCGCTATACAGTCAGACGGCGCTCACTGCCCTCGACATATCCAAGACGCTCGACCAGCTCAACACCCTCTCTTACGCCAAGGCGAAGGAGGACCTCATCGTGCAGATAAGCAAGATGTATTATCTGGCGCAGAACACCGAGGAGCAGATAGGCATCATAAAGGACAACATCAAGCGGCTCGAGGAACTGCGCAACATCACACAGGCGTTCCACGACAACGATATGGCACTGAGCGTGGACGTGAAGCGCGTGAACGTGAATCTGGAGAACCTCAGCGTGCAGTATGACAATGCCAAGGCGATGCTCACACAGCAGTATAACATGCTGAAATACGTGATAGACTATCCTGCCGACCAGACGATAGCGGTGGAGAAACCCAATGTGGAGCAGATCGACCTGGCGGCACTAACGGGGCTCAATGAGAACCTGTATGAGCTGCAGCTGCTGCGCACACAGCAGACGCTGGCTGAGAAGAAAAAGAAACTCGCCAAGGACGGCTACTTGCCGACACTCGCCCTCACGGGCAACTGGACATACACCGCCTTCACCGACAATATCAAGAACTGGTTCCACTCCGGCGAGTCGAACCATTGGTATAAGTCGAACGGCATCGGTGTGTCGCTGCGCATACCAGTGTTCGACGGATTCGAGAAGCGCTCGAAGATAAGAAAGGCACAGGTGGACATTGACAATGCCAAGCTCTCCTACGAGAATGCACTGAAGGGCATGCAGACACAATATGCCAATGCCGTGGACGACCTTGCCAACAACCAGCGCAACTTCAGCAGGCAGCGCGACAACTATCTGCTTGCCGAGGATATATATAAGGTGACGAGCGACAGATACCGCGAGGGCATAGCCTCGATGACCGAGGTGCTGCAGGACGAGATGAGCATGAGCGACGCCCAGAACAATTATCTCACCGCCCACTTCAACTATCAGGTGTCGAATCTGACACTGTTGAAACTTACAGGTCAGCTGGACAGGCTGATGAAATGATGATAAATTGAACTTTCGCAAGTTTGCAACTTGCTCTGGCAGTAGACAAGATACGAGTAAACAAGGAAATTTGCTTTTCTTGAAAATCGTTGTTTGCAAGGCTTAAACCGGTAAGGCTAATCTCCTTGTCAACTCGTCAACTCGTTTACTGACAGCAAGTCAAAGACATGCGAAACTTGAGTTAAAAACAATAAAAACCACAACGACAATGGAAACAAATAACACCAATAACAATAGTACCCCGAACAACAACAATACAGAAAACAACAACAGTCAGCAGTCGAACCACGAACTGACCGCCCGGCAGCTCAAGCGCCAACGCATACGCCAGCTGGTGGTAAGCCTGATGGGTGTGGCAATCCTCGTATGGGGAATAGTGAAGATAGGCTGCATGTTCATGGACTACAAATCGAACGAGAAGAGCGACGATGCACAGGTGGAGCAGTATATCTCGCCGGTGAACATGCGCGCTTCGGGATATATCAAGAAGATATACTTCAAGGAGCACCAGAGCGTGAAGAAGGGCGATACGCTGCTCGTGCTCGACGACCGCGAATACCGCATCCGTGTGATGGAGGCTGAGGCTGCCCTCAAGGACGCTATGGCAGGAGCCAACGTGGTAGACGCTTCGCTGCAGACCACACAGACATCAGCCACGGTATACGAGGCTTCTATCGCAGAGATAGAGGTGCGGCTTGCAAAACTCGACAAGGACCGTCAGCGCTATCAGAACCTCGTGGCGCGCAACGCCGCCACTCCGATACAGCTCGAACAGATAGAGACGGAATACAGTGCCACGAAGAAAAAGCTCGACGCCGTGCGCCGTCAGCAGAAGGCTGCCTATTCGGGAGTGAACGAGGTGCAGACGCGTAAGAAGAACACTGCCGCAGCCATAGAGCGTGCGCAGGCAGCACTGGAGATGGCAAAGCTCAATCTCTCTTACTGTGTGGTCACAGCTCCGTGCGACGGCAAGCTCGGCAGGCGTGCCCTGGAGGAGGGACAGGCTGTGAATGCCGGACAGACCATCACCTATATCATGCCCGACACGCAGAAGTGGGTGATAGCCAACTACAAGGAGACGCAGGTGGAGAATCTGCATGTGGGACAGAAGGTGACGATGACCGTGGATGCCTTCGAAGGCAAGGAATTCCAGGGTAGAATAACGGCAATATCCGGAGCCACTGGCTCGAAATACTCGCTCGTGCCGACCGACAACTCTGCCGGAAACTTCGTGAAGATGCAGCAGCGCGTGCCGGTGAGGATAGAGTTTGAGGGAATATCCAAGGAAGACAACAGCAAGTTGGCTGCCGGAATGATGGTTGTTGTAAAGGCTCAGCTCAAGAAATGACACAGGCAGAGATATATACGGCAGTGCCGGAACACCTGCCGAAGAATTTTCCGTTCTACAACTGGGTGCCGAAGCCCCTTGGCATCGCCTTCCTCGTCATACTTTTCATACCTATCATGACGGTGAGCGGTGCATACACCGTGAACAGCAGTGAGATGGTGGGCGGGCTCGGCATCCAGTCAGAACACATCGCATTCATCAGCTTTGTCACGTCGATAGGCATGGCGGCGTTCTCGCCGTTCTTCTATTCGCTGGTTAGCGTGCGCCGGCAGAAGATGATGAGTCTCGTGGGGTTCTCACTCCTTGCCGTGCAGAGTTACATCTGTGCTAATACCGACAGCTTGTTCATACTTGCGCTGAACAGTCTTGTGATGGGCTTCGTCAGACAGACGCTGCTCATGTGCAACCTCTTCACGCTCATCAAGTATGGCTTCGGCATAGAGGCGACACGCAACGTGACACCGGGCAACGAGCCGAAGGATGAGGCAGGATGGGATGCCCTCGACACGGAGAAGAAGGCGAGTCAGCCGATAATCTATTTCTTCTTCATGCTCCTGGGGCAGATAGGCACGTGGATAACGGCGTGGTTCGCCTACAACTACCAGTGGCAGATGGTCTACTACGCCATGCTCGGAGCAATCCTCGTGGCGTTGCTCATCACTCTGCTCTGCATGCCCTACAACCCTTATCCCACGAAGCGGATGCCACTGTCGTTCTCAAAGTTCGGCAACGTGGTAGTGTTCTGCCTGATGTGCTGCTCGTTCGTATATGTAACGGTCTACGGCAAGGTGTACGACTGGTATGACAGTCCGAATATCCGTTGGGCAACGGTGATATGCGTGGTATCGTCGCTCTTGTTCTTCTATCTGGAGAAGACGCGCCGCTCGCCTTACTTCATGCTCAAGGCGTTCAAGTCGCGCAGCATACAGGGCGGTATACTGCTCTTCATCGGACTGATGATATGCAACTCCAGTTCGATGCTCGTGAACATCTTCGTGGGTGTGGGAATGAAAGCCGACCAGATACAGATTGCGGCGCTCGGCAACTGGGTGCTGTTAGGATATTTCCTCGGAACGGTAATCATCCTGCTGCTCAACAGCAGGGGCGTACACTTCAAATGGTTTTTCGCCATGGGCTTCCTGCTGATAGCCGCAGCCTCGCTGTTCATGTATTTTGAGGTGCAGACGGCAGGAATGTTCGAGCGCATGAAGTGGCCTGTCATCATACGCGCCACGGGAATGATGCTGCTCTATTCGCTCATCGCCGTGTATGCCAACCAGCGCATGCCCTATAAGCTGCTGTCCACATGGGTGTGCATAATGCTCACGGTGCGTATGGTTATAGCGCCGGGTATCGGTTCGGCTCTTTATCAGACCGTCTTCCAATACCGTCAGCAATACTACATCACTCGCTATGCCCACGACTACGATCGTACCAATGCCGAGACGGCAACCACCTACGACATGACCGCCCGCGGCATGCAGTATCAGGGCAAGAGTGAGACGGAGGCGCAGAACATGGCAGCCATGTCAGCCAAGGGCAAGGTGCAGGTGCAAGCCACCCTGTCGGCAATAAAGGAGATGTCCGGCTGGACGATATATGCCTGTCTCATCCTTGCCGGCCTGATGCTCGTTGTGCCGTGGCCCAAGCGTGACATTTCCAAAGACACGAGAGAGTGGTATGTGAATTATTAAGGGCTTCTTTATCTCGATTATATTCATTTTGCGCGCCGTATTGAATAAAATATGTACTTTTTTATTCAGTACGACTGCAATATTGAATAAAATCAATATCTTTGCATAAGATAAGCTACACCTCAGCATAACAATCAAGCAAGCTTGTTGTTCTGCGTTCGGTTTGCATTATCTTTGCATAAGATAAGCTGCACCTCAGCAAAAATATACTAAAACCAAAATGATATGAAATATCCAATAGGAATACAGACATTTGAACAAATCCGAGAAGACGGCTATGTGTATGTTGACAAGACGGATATGGTTTATTCGATGACACATACAGGAAAAACATATTTCCTGAGCCGTCCTCGACGGTTCGGAAAAAGTCTGTTGGTGTCTACTCTTAAGAACTATTATCTCGGACGCAAGGAACTGTTCAAAGGTCTTGCTATGGAGAGTTTGGAAACGGAATGGAAGACATATCCTGTGTTTCATATCGATTTCGGTATAGGAAAGTATATGAATGCTGATAATCTCTATAATATTCTGGATGACAAACTGAATGGATGGGAAAAGCAGTATGACGTGGAAAAGACTGTGGATGACATAAACCTGCGCTTCGTGAAAATACTTGCCGCTGCACATAGGCAGACGGGACTACGTTGCGTGGTGCTCATTGACGAATACGACAAGCCTATTCTTGATGTGATGGACTGTCGTTATAAGGTGGAGCACCTCGGCGTGACGATGACGCTCGAAGATTATAACCGTGAGTCGCTGCGTGGGTTTTATTCTGTCTTCAAGGCAGCTGACGAGCATCTGCAGTTTGTACTGCTTACTGGTGTCACCAAGTTCTCGCAGGTAAGTGTGTTCAGTGGGTTCAACCAGCCGGACGATATAAGTATGAGCAACGAGTATGCTTCCTTGTGTGGAATTACCGCTGATGAGATGTTCCAGTATTTCGACGAACCGATTCGTGAGATGGCAACGTACTACCATTGCACTTATGACGAGATGGTGGCTAAGTTGAAAAAACAATATGACGGCTATCATTTCTCTGACGAGATGAGAGGAGTATTCAATCCTTTCAGTCTGTTGAATGCTTTTAAGCATCAGCGTATCCAGGACTACTGGTTCCGCACAGGCACACCCACATATCTCGTGCGTCTGCTGCAGCATTTCGATGAGAACATCGACGAACTGACGGGAAAGTATTACATGCCGGAGCAGTTTGTGGACTATCGTGCCGATGTGGAGAAGCCTCTGCCGATGATATTCCAGAGCGGCTGTCTCACGATAAAGGATTACGACAGGGATATGAATGCCTTCAAGCTTGATTTCCCCAACGAGGAAGTGAAGCGCGGATTCATCACCATGCTTGCCAACTGTTACCTGCAGCCGAAAGAGTCGATGGACAGTTGGCTGATGACAGCTGTGAAATCCCTGAAACAGGGCGATACGGAAAACTTCCGACAACACCTTACGTCTTTTCTTGCCAGTATTCCATACACTATGCGGCGTAAGGACTCGGAGCGTGAGAAGGAACGTTATTTCCACTATACGTTCTATCTCTTGTTGCGTTTGGCAAGCACTTTCGTAACCTACACAGAGAAGGTTCAGAGCCACGGTCGTGTGGATTGTATAATAGAGACAGAGAAGTTTGTCTACATCTTTGAATTCAAACTGGATGGAACAGCTGACGAAGCCTTGCAGCAGATAGAGGACAAGGGATATGCACGAGAATATGCTACTGACGGTCGGCGCATATTTAAAATAGGTGCAAGTTTTTCGTCGGAGACGGGAACGGTTGAAGACTGGAAGGAGGCATAGCAATTGGTATGGGAATGGACTTGTAGATATGAAAAAACTTAAATTACAAGACTTTTTCTTGCACACCTCAAATATCATTTATAAATTTGCTGAAGTATTGACTTAACCACAAAACAAAATAATACTGAAATGAACATAACAGAAAGATTTCTTAACTATGTGAAGTTTGACACACAGGCGGCTGAAGACAGCCAGACCGTGCCGAGTACGAGTAAGCAACTGATATTCGCAGAATATCTGCGCGACGAGCTGAAGGCTGAAGGCTTCAGCGACGTGGAGATGGATGACATGGGATATATTTATGCCACTCTGAAGGCAAACACCAAGAAGGATATTCCTACTATCGGCTTCATCAGCCACTATGATACATCTCCTGACTGCAGCGGAAAAGACGTGAAGCCGCGTATCGTGGAGAACTATGACGGCGGAGACATCGTACTGTCTGAAGGCATCGTGTCGTCACCAACGAAATTCCCTGAGCTGCTGGCACACAAGGGAGAGGACCTTATCGTGACAGACGGTCATACTCTGCTCGGTGCTGACGACAAGGCTGGTATAGCGGAAATAGTACAGGCTATGTGTTGGCTGCGCGATCACGACGAGATAAAGCACGGTGACATACGCATGGGCTTCAACCCGGACGAGGAAATCGGTATGGGAGCACACCACTTTGATGTGGAGAAGTTCGGATGCCAGTGGGCTTATACCATGGACGGCGGAGACCTCGGTGACCTCGAATACGAGAACTTCAATGCTGCTTCGGCAAAGGTGAACATCAAGGGTGTGAGTGTGCATCCGGGATATGCCAAGGGAAAGATGGTGAATGCCAATATGCTGGCTGCCGAGTTTATTGGTATGCTGCCTGCCAACGAGACTCCTGAGACGACAGAAGGCTACGAGGGCTTCTATCATCTGCTTGGAATAGAGTCGGGCATAGAGCATGCTAAACTGTCATATATCATCCGCGACCACGACCGTAAGATTTTCGAAGACCGCAAGCGCTTTATCACTTCCGTAGCAAAGAAGATGAACGAGAAATACGGCGAGGGTACTGTTGACATAGCTGTCAACGACCAGTACTATAACATGAAGGAGAAGATTGACCCGAACATGCATGTCATCGACATCGTGCTGAAGGCTATGGAAGAGAGCGGCGTGCCACCAAAGGTGGCGCCGATTCGCGGTGGTACCGACGGAGCGCAGCTCTCGTTCAAGGGTCTTCCTTGTCCTAACATTTTCGCCGGAGGCGTTAACTTCCACGGTCCTTATGAATTTGTCAGCATCCAGGTGATGGAGAAGGCAATGCAAGTGGTAGTGAAGATATGTGAACTGACAGCTGGATATAACGACTAAAAACAAATAGGAAAGGCGTAACCGTTTCAATAGCGGCTACGCCTTTTAGGTAAACGATTAATGATAGAACTCAGTCTACAATCTTTCGCAAAATTCTATCTTCTCTTTATTTGGTCCTTCTATAGTAAAAAACTTTACGCCCTTTTCCCAAAACGGGAGACTGTTAACCTGAATGTCGAGCATACAGAAACTGTTTGATGATTTCATTTCGACAAACAGTTTGTCAATGTCTTTTACATCAATGGCAATATGGTCGATAGCTCCATATTCCATCTTTGCATTGTTGTTCTGGTATGTTTCAATCACGAGATTGTGAAGCTTGAGAAATGCAACTTCCTCTGTTCCGTTGACAGTACGCAATGCTGTTTCAAATCCCAATGCGTGGTAAAACTCTATTGTCTTGTTGATGTCGTTGGTAGGAATGCCGATATGTTGGACTCCCGTAGTAAATTCTCTGATGTTCATAGTTTTTTTTATATTATAAATTAATGATTCCCGCTCCAAGTTGGAAGTAGCTTTGATTACTCTGTGGATTCCACATTCCATTGACATATACAGGAATGGTGTATTTCCCCAGTTTCAGTTCGTGGCATGCCTGTAGTGATATATGTACTATTCCTGCCGTGGTACCGTAGAAATGAGTCTCTTCGCCAGCTTTGTTCAATGCGAAGGCACCACCGATGCCTGCGTCGATTTTCCATCCGTCGTTGTCGTATATCTTATATTCTGCATAAGCAAAGGTGGAGTATTTCTGCTGTGTGTTGTCGCTGTTGCGGTCGCGGCCGAATATGACGGTAGACCAACTTAGCGACAGTGGTATTGTATTATTGTTGAAATGATAGCCCAAGGTCGCATCAAGGAATCGTCCCGTGGTGTGGGCGGAATAGTTCCAGTATTGTTTGTTGTTGTATGTTGCACCCGGTGAGAAATTATAGGTATCCCAAAGGTCAAGATGCCATCCGTCGGCTTTAAGACTCATGTAGTGGTTGAATTCCTTGTAAGACCCCTCCGAATTGGTACCGCCCCACAGTCCGATGGTGATATGGTTGTCTGCCATAGTATAGCTAAGGTCGGTTAGCAACACTATTCCGTCGGTCACCTCCATTCCTCGCCATAGATGGTTGTTCTGCAATTTGGCGTTGAGATGGAGTTGTGCCTGAACAGAGCCAATACACAAAGCAAGTAAAAGAATGAAGCAAAATAGCCTTTTCATCTTTATTGAATTGTGAGAACGACATTATTAAATAAGGTATTCTTCAGGCAACTTAGGCATTGCTCCGTTTTGTGTGCATACATACGCCGATACTTTTACAGCCAGCTTATGTGCTTCGTCCGGGCTTTTCCCTTTCAGGATACTTGCTATAAAAGTCCCTGTGAAGGAATCGCCGGCACCGACAGTATCAACAACTTCCACATGTGGGGTGTCAACAAAAGAAACATGTCCCGGAGTGAAGACGTAGCTGCCGTTTACGCCACACGTGAGTATAAGCATCCGGAGATTGTATTTCCCCATCAGCAGCCAACATTTGTTTTGAAGGTCTATGCCGGGATATCCGAAGAGACGGCTCACGGCAATAAGTTCCTCGTCGTTTATCTTCAGGATGTTGCATCGTTCCATGCTTTCGGTTATTATCTCTTTTGTATAGAATCCCTGTCTCAGGTTTATGTCGAATATCTTGTATGTGTCTTCTCTGTCGGGCATGAAGTTGAGGAAGCGGTGGATGGTCTGGCGTGACACTTGGTTGCGCTGTGCCAGCGTGCCGAAGCAAACGGCACTACAATGTTTAGCCAAGTCTTCCAACTTCGGCGTGAAAGGTATATTATCCCAAGCCACGTTTTCTTTTATTTCATAACAAGGTATGCCGTTGATGTCGAGTGTCACCTGAACCTTTCCTGTTGGATAATCCACTTCTTCTATCTGGAAGTTAAGATTATGTCTGTTGAGTTCGTTTATCAGTTCCTTGCCAAGCTCGTCTTTGCCAATGGCACTCACGGCACAACTGTTTATACCGAACTGTGACACATTGTAGGCGAAGTTGGCAGGAGCGCCTCCTAATTTCTTTCCTTCTGGGAGCATATCGAATAATGCCTCGCCGATTCCAATTACCAATTCATTCATATTTCTTTGAGTTAATAGTGATAGATGTTTTGTCTCTCCTTTGACTGGAGACTGCCAAAAGGACTTTTCCTTTTGTCCGCTGCAAATATATGATGGTTTTCTTTTGGTTCCTGTCCGTTTCCCTCTGTATTTTAATGGGAACGTTACCGCAAACGTTTCCAAAATCTGCAATCGTTTTAAAAATGCAACTATTCAGCGAAGAGGCTGGTCTCTCCAGTATCTTGATGAACTTGCCACTAAACAGACATGGTCAAAGGATGTTGCTGACTTATTGAGAAAAGCCGAAGGCTTGCAAACGACAGAGGGTGTTTTTGTGGTTTTTGTCTAAATCAGGAAGTTCAATGCTTGATATATGCATACCACATTCTGATAGACTATTTTGCATAAATATCCAACCTGACTGCATAAATAAACAGTTTATTCAGCACGTCTATATAGTCCGATTCTGACATTTACGCCAAGCCTCTGTAAACATGGGATTTTGTCATCTGACTTTTCCTGATTTTACTAGACACTTTCATTTTAGAAATTCGGTAACTTTCCCATAGAAAGTCCGTAACTTTCTCATAGAAATTC
>OOCQ01000315.1_pt1 | contig 42564 bp, 44 predicted proteins | sample 1671121 | NCBI WGS metagenome assembly OOCQ01 (sample SAMN06348124, study PRJEB24527) | human gut metagenome | biome: human gut; feature: ankylosing spondylitis patient; material: feces | host: Homo sapiens | place: China | collected 2015-10 | reverse complement strand
CTTTTTCTTCAGCTGGTGCAGGAAGTACCAGCACTCTGTCTGCTAATGGTTTAATTGTCATGATTCTATATTTTTAAATTGTTATTACTTATATAATAATGTGAGGCTATCTTGTACGAGCCAAGAGCCATCACCCTCGGGCTTTGCTAAAAGTATGCCAATCCCGAAAGACTGACAAAAACGACATAGAAGACTGACAAAACTGTCAGTCGAAAGAGGCTTTAACAAAAGACTGCAAAGGGCAAACGAAAGGCGGGCTACGCCTAGACCAACAGCTATTCAGTACGAATAGCCCCTGGGCAAACGGAATGACAATGCGCTATCTCATAGGAACAGCCCACTGGCGGCATAGACGCTAGTGAACTGTCAGACCCAAATAGACATTGACAGTCTGAAATATAAAAAATCAACCACGGAATTGCGTTTTTCCCTTCACTCTTCACCTTTTGTGCATAACGATTTATATATCAACAAGATAACAAGGTGAAGAGACATTTTATCTCTTCACCCTCTCTTCACCTTCTCTTCACCCCTCTTGGCAAAAAGGTGAAGAGTGGGTGAAGAGCCAGCCCCACTCTTCACCTCTCGGAATGCCGATAAACACTGGGGATTCCAAGGGAAAGGTGAAGAGTGAAGGTAAAAAGCGTTATTTCTTGCGAATCGCATCAAATATGATGCCTGCCATTTTCTCCGCTCCCTTGGCATTCGGATGAATACCATCATTCAGCATCATATCACCATAGGTGTATGAAGTATGGAGATCGATGAACTGACACTTATTCTTCTTGGCGAGTTTCTTGATGATTGGCATTTCGCCATTCACAATCACGCTATCGTTGATAGTCCAACTATCCTTAAAGGCAGGTATCGGTGAACAGAGATAGATTTTCGGCTTACTAGGCAATGCCTTCAAGGTATCTATCATCGCCTGCATGCTCTGGCGATATTCATCTGCTCCGTGCACCCAATTATGAGTCTTGCTATCGTTGGTTCCCAACTTGATAATCACAATGTTAGGATTGAAAGCCTGCGCATCTCTCCACGCCAGTTCGTTCATGTAAGGCAAGTCACCCTTGTTCATCATGGTACGGGCAGAAACGCCAAAGTTCTTCACCTGATAACCATCACCCAACTTCTTCTGCAAAACGGCAGGATATCCATTGACAGGTGCCATTCCAATCCCATATCCATCGGTGATGGAATTACCGATACAAGCTACACGGACAGCATCTTCCTTTGGACCCTGGAAATGATTCAGCCAGGAAGTAAGGTCGTTCAACATCTGCTCATGATAAGGGACATCACAGAAGCCCCAGCCATGACCGCAGGTAGGATAAACATGCATCGTACATTCATTACCCTCATTCCGCATGGCAGAATAATAAGCCACGCCATTGGTAACCGGCGGAACCACCTCATCGTCACTCGACATCAGGATGATGGCACGAGGAGTAAGATGGCGGCGAACAGCCTTATCATTAGACCACTCATCTACCAACTTCTGATCTTTCACGCCTTCATTTCCCAAGAAATTATAACTAGAGCCAGCGTGCCCCAAGTCTGGATTCATAGAGATGACTGGATAGAAGAGAATGGAGAAGTTAGGGCGAGCATCATACTCAGCATGGGTGCTGACCGAAGAAGCCAGATGGCCTCCAGCCGAGAAGCCCATGATGCCCACATCCTCCTTGTTGATATGCCAAACAGCGGCACTGTCTCTCACCGTACGCATAGCCTGATAAGCATCGCTGAGCGGAATGTTATGGTCGCCTTGAGGCATACGATACTTCAAGACGAAGAAGGCGATGCCCTGCTTATTGAAATACTCAGCCCACTGATGTCCCTCATGATCCATGGCGAGATGAGCGTAACCGCCACCCGGACAATCCACCACAGCACGCCCCGTAGGATTCTGAGGCAGATAACAAGTAAGCTGACTATTGCCATCAGCACTATTCTGAAGTACAAACTTTCTAGCCGTAGACTGGGCTGACATGCTAACAAAAGCACCCATCATCAAGGCCAGACTTAATATTTTCTTATTCATTGTTTATTCTAATTTGGTTTATATCATAAATGGATGTATCGAAGAGCCAAACCAAGTTGGCACTTCGATACGCATAGTAGTTGGCTTAGTCGAAAAATCCTGGTTGATGATACTCGATGCCGAGCTCACGATCCACGGTGGCAAGGATGCCCTGCACCTGTCCCATGGCAAAGGCTCTGCCCAAGAAACTGTAACCTGCATTATAGCCACGCTTCTCATCGCCGAGCATGCACATACCATGGTCCACTCGCATAGGCAAAGTAGGATTTACCTTCTCGAAGTTGCGAGCCAACTCGATGAGGTCGGCACGTCCACCCAAGTGGCTAGCCTCGGTGAAGTCGCCATTAGGGAAGATATGGCAAGAGCGCAAGTGTACGAACCAGGTACGGTCGGCATACTTCTTGGCGAGTTCCACCACATTATTGTGAGCACCAGCCGAGAGACTGCCCGCACAGAAGGTCAAGCCATTGTGCTTGTTGTCCACCGCATGGAGGAACCAGTTAATATCCTCATCGCAAGTCACGATACGTGGCAAACCGAGGATTGGGAATGGAGGATCGTCTGGGTGAACACACATATACATGTCACACTCCTCGCAAGTAGGCATGATGGCATCGAGGAAGTAGCGCATGTTCTCACGTAGCTGCTCCTTGGTGATGCCCTTATACAATGAGAGCAACTGGCGGAAGAGTTCCACTGGGCGCTCGTCCCCCTCCTTGATGTTACCATTCACGAATCCCTGCGTCTTCACGATGATGGTGTCCACCAAGTTGTGGTCATCCTCAGGAGTCATATGCTCCTTCAGTTCAGCCACCTCTTTCAAGATGTCTCTGCCCATCTCCTTGCCCTTGGCATCCCAATCAGCCTCAGCACCCTCACGCTTCAAGATATGGATATCGAAGTAAGCGAACTGAGGGAAGGAGAAGTAGAGATTGGTAGAGCCGTTAGGATTTGGGTGGTTGAGGTCAGTGCGCGCCCAGTCCAATACTGGCATGAAGTTATAACAGATGGTGTGGATGCCCTCAGCCGAGAGATTGCGAAGGCTCTCCTTGTATCGCTCTATCTGCTCATCACGGTCAGGGCCCGCATACTTGATGCTCTCCACTACCGGCAACGACTCCACTACACTCCAGCGCATGCCGTAGCTCTCTATATATTCACGGAGATCACGAATCTTCTCGCGAGTCCAAATTTCACCATTAGGTACGTCGTGCAGGGCAGTAACGATGCCCTCCACACCGATTTCTTTCAACATGGCCAAGGTAATCTTATCATTCTTACCAAACCATCTCCAAGTTCTTTCCATTTTTTAAATTTGTTATTAGTTTCTATTAATGGTGCAAAGATAATCATTTTTTTGTTAATCCAACGTTATATTTTGCTCATTTTTTTGTTATTTTGTTGAAATCTCTTTGCTATTTGTTTCTTTTTTACTATATTTGCACAAAATATTAAAATCAGACATAAAATTGAAGTAGTATGAAGCAGTTTTTCAAGAGTGTGGCAGCCACAATCGTTGGTATCTTTGGATTCGGAGTCATCATTTCGATACTCGGATTCATTTCGCTTCTTGGCATGGTGATGAGCAGCAGCAAACCATCGCTGAGAAACAACTCAGTATTGGTGCTGAAGATGCAAGGAGAAATCACAGACCAAGCTGAAGACAACTTTTGGGGCGACTTGACCGATGGGCAAATCAACCAGATAGGTATGAACGAAATCCTATCTGCCATCAAGAAAGCCAAGACCTCCGACAAGGTAAAAGGCATCTATCTGGAAACAGGCGTTCTGGAGACAGACTACGCCACACTGCAAGAAATACGCAAAGCACTCGCCGACTTCAAGAAGAGCGGCAAGTGGATTATCGCATACGGAGATGTATACTCACAGGGAGGATACTACCTCTCTTCTGTAGCCAACAAGGTATATATCAACCCTGAAGGCAACATAGACTGGCATGGACTGGCAGCCCAACCACAATTCATGAAAGACCTCTATGCCAAGTTTGGCGTGAAGTTTACCGTGGTCAAGGTGGGCAAATACAAGAGTTATACGGAGCAATATACCGAAGACAAGATGAGCGAGGCCAACCGAGAGCAAGTGACCCGCTACATCAACGGACTCTGGAGCCAAATGCTAGACGACGTATCTGCCAGCAGAGGCATCAGCAAGCAAGCGCTCAACAACTATGCCGACGGACTGATGGCATTTGACGACAGCAAGAAGCTCAAAGCCGAGAAGCTGGTGGATGGCTACTGCTACTATGACGAAATCAGGCAGGTGGTAAAGGACCAACTGGGACTATCAGAAGACAAGAGCATCAACCAAGCCAGCATCAGCGAGGTAAACGATGCCGTGATGGATGACGAGCAGGGAGATGCCATCGCCGTATACTACTGTCAGGGCGGCATCACCCGCATGGCTTCCTCTAGCCTAATAGGTCAAGGACAAGAAATTGTGAGCGACAAGGTAGTGAAGGACCTGGAAGAGCTGGGCAACGACAATAGCATCAAGGCCGTAGTAATCCGCATCAACTCGGGCGGTGGCGACGCATACGCATCAGAGCAGATATGGAGAGCCGTCAAGATGCTCGACAAGAAGAAACCTGTGGTCATCTCCATGGGAGGCATGGCTGCATCGGGAGCTTACTATATGAGCATGGGAGCCCGCTATGTGATGGCACAACCGATGACATTGACGGGCAGCATCGGTATCTTCGGTGCCCTGCCAGACCTGAGCGGACTGCTCACCCAGAAGCTCGGCATCAAATATGATGAGGTGAAAACCAACAAGAATAGCGCATACGGCAGTGCCGGTATGATGCGTCCATGGAATGCAGAGGAACTGAACAGCCTGCAAGCCTACGTGAACAGAGGTTACGAACTATTCCGCAAGCGTGTGGCTGACGGCAGAAAGATGACCGTAGATGACGTGGAGAAAGTAGCTCAGGGCCATGTATGGTTAGCCACCGACGCCAAAGGCATCAAACTCATCGATGGATTTGGAGGCTTGGACGATGCTATCGCCAAGGCTGCCCATCTGGCTAAGATAGACACCTATCACTCAGAGGAATATCCTGCACCAGACGACTGGATGGACCAGTTGCTCGCCAAGACTACGGGCGACCACGGTACCTACCTGGATGAACAACTCCGCCTCACCCTCGGTGAGTATTACGAGCCATTCATGTGGCTTCGCAATGTCAAGGAGCGAGAGCCTGTGCAGGCAGCTCTCCCATTCATTATGAACATCAAGTAACAACAAACCCTATATATAATAAGGTATAAATATAATAAGGTATATGAGAACAGAAGGAGATCTTATCAAGATCAACGAATGGCTATTACCACTCAGTTGGATATATGGCAGCATCATGAGATTCCGCAACTGGCTCTTCGACATCGGTGTCAAGAAAAGCAAGTCATTTTCCCTACCCGTAATATCGGTAGGCAACATCACCGTGGGAGGCTCAGGCAAGACTCCTCATGTGGAATATCTCGTTCGCCTATTGCAAGACAAGGTAAAGATAGCCGTCCTCTCCAGAGGCTACAAGCGCAAGAGCCGTGGCTATGTGCTGGCTGAGGAAGATACGGAGATGAAGGAAATAGGCGACGAGCCATTCCAGATGCACCAGAAATTTCCAGGCATCTATGTAGCCGTAGACGCCAAGAGAGTAAGGGGCATCCAGCACCTGCAAGATGACGAGGAAACCAAGGACGTAGAAGTCATCCTGCTCGATGATGCCTTCCAGCATCGCTATGTGAAGCCGGGCATCAACATCCTGCTGGTGGATTATCACCGACTCATCATCTATGACAAGATATTGCCAGCAGGCAGACTGCGCGAACCGCTGAGCGGAAAGAACCGTGCCGACATCGTGATCGTAACCAAATGCCCGAAGGACCTGAAGCCAATGGAATTTAGAGTGCTCACCAAGGCGATGAACCTCTACCCTTTCCAGAAGCTCTACTTCACATGCATCAACTACGACAAGCCTATCGGCATCTTCAATGAGCAACAGCTAGACTTGGAATCGCTCAAGGACAAGAACGTGATGCTGCTCACGGGTATCGCCTCGCCCAAGCAGATGGAGCACGACTTGACACCTATGGTCAAGACCCTCACCTCCGTATCCTTTGGCGACCATCACCACTTCAAGAGCAAGGACATCGACCGCATCAACGAAATCTTTGAGTCGATGCCAGAGCCACGCCTCATCATCACAACAGAGAAAGACGCGGTAAGACTCAGAGATAGCGAAGGACTCTACGAGATAGTGAAAGACAATCTCTACGCCCTGCCTATCAAGGTAAGCTTTATGCAAGATCAAGAAGAAAACTTTAACGAAAAAATAATAAGCTATGTACGAAAGAATTCAAGAAACAGCATCCTGGCTAAAAGAAAGGATGACAACAAGTCCGAAGACAGCAATCATTCTGGGAACAGGCCTCGGACAATTAGCTTCAGAAATAACTGATAGCTACGAATTTCCATATAGTGAGATACCAAACTTCCCTGTATCTACGGTAGAAGGACACGCTGGCAAGCTGATCTTCGGCAAGCTCGGCGGCAAGGACATCATGGCGATGGAAGGTCGCTTCCACTTCTATGAGGGATACAACATGAAGGAAGTTACCTTCCCAGAGCGTGTGATGTACGAGTTGGGTATCGAGACCCTCTTCGTGAGCAATGCTTCTGGCGGTATGAACCCAGAGTTTAAGATTGGCGATTTGATGGTTATCGACGACCACATCAACTTCTTCCCAGAGCATCCATTGCGTGGCAAGAACTTCCCTACCGGTCCTCGCTTCCCAGACATGCACGAGGCATACGACAAGAAGCTTCGCGACTTAGCCGACGAGATAGCCAAGGAGAAGGGCATCGAGATTCAGCATGGCGTATACATCGGCGTGCAGGGTCCTACTTTCGAGACTCCAGCAGAGTACAGAATGTATCACAAGCTCGGCGCCGACGCTGTGGGCATGAGCACCGTACCAGAGGTAATCGTGGCTCGCCACTGTGGCATCAAGGTATTCGGCATCAGCATCATCACCGACCTCGGTGGCTTCGACGTTCCTGTCGAGGTAAGCCATGAGGAGGTACAGGTAGCTGCCAATGCCGCACAGCCAAAGATGACAGAGATTATGCGCGAGATGATTTGCCGCTCTTAATTACTATGCATCATAGTCAATACATAATTATTAATTCTTAATTAACATTGGATATAGCAAAGTTGGGTGAGTTTGGTCTTATCGACCATCTCACCAAAGGATATGAAAACAAAAATGCCTCTACCGTATATGGCGTGGGCGATGATTGTGCCGTGATGCATTATCCCGACAAGGAGGTATTGGTTACTACCGATATGCTGATGGAGGGCGTGCACTTCGACTTGACATACATCGACCTGCAACACCTGGGCTATAAGAGTGCGATGGTCAACATCAGCGACATCTTTGCCATGAATGGTACGCCACGCCAGATGGTAGTGAGCATCGCCCTGAGCAAGAGATTCAAGGTGGAAGACCTGGAGGATTTCTACAAGGGATTGCGTATGGCTTGCGACAAGTGGGGCATCGACATCGTGGGCGGAGATACCACTTCTTCTTATACAGGTCTTGCCATCAGCATCACTTGCATCGGCGAGGCTGCCAAGGAAGACATAGTGTATCGCAACGGAGCTAAGGAGACTGACCTCATCTGCGTTACGGGCGATCTGGGTGGAGCCTACATGGGTTTGCAACTCTTGGAGCGTGAGAAATCCGTATACTACGGACAGGTAGAGGACATCCGCAAGAAGATGGCTGAAGCCAAGGCCAAGGGGGACAACGACCGCATCGCCCTGCTCCAGAAAGACCTGGAGAACATGCGCAACTTCCAGCCAGACTTCGCTGGCAAGGAATATCTCTTGGAGCGCCAGTTGCAGCCAGAGGCTCGCGGCGACGTGATAGCTCAGTTGAGAGAGGCAGGCATCCGCCCTACCGCCATGATGGATATCAGCGATGGCTTGAGCAGTGAGCTGATGCACATCTGCGAGCAGAGCCACTGTGGATGCCGAGTATATGAGAAGAACATTCCGATAGACTACCAGACAGCCGTGCAGGCAGAGGAGTTCAACATGAACCTGACCACCTGCGCCATGAATGGAGGCGAGGACTATGAGCTTCTCTTCACAGTACCTATCGGCGACCACGAAAAGGTGGAAGCTATGGAAGGCGTACGACAAATAGGATACATCACCAAGGAAAGCCTGGGCAAGTTCCTCATCACTCGTGATGGACAGGAATTCGAGCTCAAGGCACAGGGATGGAATCCTCTGAAAGACTAACATTACCCTATAGCGATACAAAACCGCATATCGCAGGAGTCATTTTAGTTAATAAACATTAAGCAAGAGAAATTATTTCAGTTTCTCTTGCTTAATTAAAAATATTGTTGTACCTTTGCAAACGCAAAAAGCAAGATGGTGCCATAGCTCAGTTGGTAGAGCAAAGGACTGAAAATCCTTGTGTCCCCGGTTCGATTCCTGGTGGTACCACTCCTCCTTTCATTTGGGGCGGTTCTCGACTTCGGTTGGGGCTGCCCTTTTTGGTTTTTTAGCTTGAAGACAACATGTGTTACAAAGCATAACATTCACAAAAGAACTATAACAAAACAAACTTAAAGACTGTATCAAAATGAAAAAGATTTTAATCTCATTACTGGCACTCTTCGCCGTAATGACCACTGCACAAGCAGGCAGCAAATATGACAAGTATTATCAGAACTTGCCAGTTCAGATGACTCAGCCCATCCTGCCTACCATCCCCGACAATCAAGTAAGCATCTTGGAATGCGGCGGCAATGGCGATGGACAGGCGATGAACACTCAAGCCTTTGCCAAAGCCATTAGCAAACTGAGCAAGATGGGTGGCGGTCACCTCAATGTGCCAGCCGGCATCTATCTGACAGGACTCATCTCACTCAAGGACAACATAGACTTGCATCTGGAGAAGAATGCCATCATCGTATTCTCTGAGGATAAGAACGACCTCATCAAGACAGATGAGAAGACAGGACAAAAGGAAAACCGAGCAACTCCAGCCATCAACGCCAGCAAGCGCAAGAACATTTCCATTACGGGCGAAGGCACCATTGACGGCAATGGCGAATGGTGGCGCCCAGTAAAGCGAAGCAAGGTGAGCGATGTGGAATGGAATCAGTTTAAGCAGATGGGCGGCACCCTCAATGAGAAAGGCGACATCTGGTATCCCCTGCATCTGAAGCACACCCCTGATGTGGTATCCACCATCGATGACCAAGAAAGAGTACGCAATCACATGGTTCGCTTTGTAGATTGCGAGAACGTTTTGGTGCAGGGCGTCACCTTACTGAATAGCCCTCGCTTCCACCTCATCCCTACCCGATGCAAGAATGTGATTATCGACGGCATCACCGTGAAATGTCCTTGGAATGCACAGAATGGCGATGCCATCGACATCTCTAGTTGCAAGGACGTGCTCATTGTCAACAATATCGTGGATGCTGGCGATGACGGCATCTGCATGAAGGGCGGCGCAGGAGAAGCAGGCGTGAAAGCTGGTCCTTGCGAGAACATCAACATCCAGGACAATACTGTTTACCATGCCCATGGCGGTTTTGTTATCGGCAGTGAATTTTCTGGCGGCATGAAGAACATCGTGGTTCGCAACAACACCTTCCAGGGCACAGACGCCGGACTGCGATTCAAGAGTAGCGTGAAGAGAGGTGGAACATCTGAGAATATCTTCATCGACCACATCTATATGACCGATATTACGGGCGACGCCATCACCTTCGAGACCACTTATTGGGACAACCACGTGGGAGCCAAGCAACAGACAGCCCCAGTAAAGCAGGAGTTTCTGCCCAACTTCCAAGACATCCACATGAGCGACATCTACGTACGTGGTTGCAAGAACGGCATCGTGGCTCATGGAGCAGAAGGTATGGTTCATGACATAGACATCAAGAACGCATACATCTTCTACAACAAGAATGCGCAAGACATTGACGAGACTTGCAAAATCAAGCTCGACAATGTCCACTTCGCTACTTTTGCAAAGTAAGCGTTTGCCCACTGACTACAAAATGAATATCCCAACCCTCATAAGGCATACCATATACCTTATGGGGGTCTTTTTGATAATGAGGGCGAGGATCTTGCGCCAACACATCAGCCAGCACTCGAATTTTATCCTCATCCAGCCCATTCTTTAGCAGATGTTCCCTCACGTCATCAGGAATCACCACCTCCAGTTTAGCCCATTTCCTCTCATCCACGAATCCACTTCTCGCCTCGGGATGACAGTCGGCATACACCACGTAGGGCTTGATGTCATAAATCGGAGTGCCATCCATCAGGTCGGCTCCCCTCACATGAATCACTGGTCCCTTGTTTGTCTCCCACTCTATCCTGGAGATGCGAACGGAAGAAAGTCCGATGTTGTTAGGGCGAAAAGGACTGCGAGTGGCAAAGACGCCCACCTTCTCATTGCCACCGAGCACAGGGGGTCTCACCACAGGGCTATTCGCCTTGTGCTTATTAGCCGAAAATTCCCATATCAGCCAGAGATAATCAAATCCGTCCATACCTCTAAGGGCATCGGCATTGCGATATTCGGGCTCAAAAACTATCCGTCCTTCCAGTTCAGCCACCAATCCAGCCTGCTTGGGGATGCCAAACTTACTGGAGAAGGGCGAACGAAATCGAGCTATCGGTTTTATTTCCATATTTTCCTATACCTTATTATATATATAGGGAAAACGAAAAAAGTGAGCATTTATTTTGTATTGTCGCCAAAATGATGTACCTTTGCACTCAAAACAATAACTATCAACAATGAAAATACAAAGACCTCAATATGAGATTTGGCTGCAAAAGCCAGGTGAGCTCGGCATCTATCAGCAGATAGAACGTGCCGGACGTGTATGCTACAAGAGCGAGAACAACACTACGGAAGACTCTGCCAAGCCTTTCGTGGGTCGCATGATTCAGAGCGAGCACTTTGCCATGCTGGAACACGGCACAGTATATCTCGTATGCAATCATGGCGAGTTGCCACTCTATCTGCACAATAAGTTCTCTCGCCTCAACACCATTGATGGCAAGGATTATATCACCACCAACCTGCGTGTACTGGCAGAAAACAAGTGCTTGGACGACTTGAAACACCTCAGCGACTACGAGGAGGGCAAGCATGAACTGCGCATCACCGTGCATTTCACCACCCAGATCTCCATCACCCGCGAATACAATCGCCACCGTGCCAACTCTATGGCTGAGCAGAGCACTCGCTACTGCAACTATTCCAAGAACAAGTTTGACAACGAGATTACCATCAATCTCCCTACGTGGGTGGCAGAAGAAGAATTTGACGGATCACAAGAGGCAGACGACTATCAGTTCCGTGACCTCTGCGAGGATATTGCCGAGAACAGAGCTGAGGAATGGAGCAAGTTGACAACTTGGATTTTCGCCAACGAGGCAGCCGAGTATGCCTACATGAAGTTGATCGAGGCAGGTTGCAAACCACAGGAGGCTCGTGCCATCCTGCCATTGGATTGCAACACGGAGTTGGTGCATACCGCCTTCATCAGCGACTGGAAACACTTCTTTGATCTCCGTGCCTTGGGCACCACGGGTGCTCCTCATCCAGATGCCAAGATTCTAGCCCTTCCATTGATGGAAGAGTTTAAGGCAAAGGGGTACTTGAAAGATTAAAAAAGGTAAAATAGCTAGGCAGAGAAGCAGATTTTCAGTTTTATTGACATGGTGAATTGATTATTTGCTTATCTTTGCCTTGTGTTTTTCATAGTATTAGATTTAAGGTTATCAAGGTTTTGGGCTACAGCGGTAGCCCATTTTTGGTAAAAAACGCACTTTTTTGAAGAAAATCGCAAAAAAGTTCCAAAAAAATTTGGTGGAATCAAAAAATAGTAGTACCTTTGCAACCGCTTAAGAAAACCAAGCTATAGTCATCCAGACTGAATTTTGGAGAGATGGTAGAGTGGTCGATTACAACGGTCTTGAAAACCGTCGTACCGAGAGGTACCGGGGGTTCGAATCCCTCTCTCTCCGCAAGAGTCTTCTGAAAGAAATTTCAGAAGACTTTTTTCGTTTTGATAGAATACAAAAAAGACATGAGATACTATACAGCATTGACCATAGCAGGCTCCGACAGTTGCGGAGGAGCTGGCATCCAGGCCGACATCAAGACGATGTCGGCCCTGGGCGTATACGCCGCATCTGCCATCACCGCCATCACCGTGCAGAATACCAAGGACGTATATGGCATCCAAAAGGTGGAGGCAGACATCGTAAGCGGACAAATCAAAGCAGTGATGGACGACATCCATCCTGATGCCATCAAGATAGGTATGGTAAACGATAGCGATACGATCCACGCTATCGCCGAAACACTCAAGATGTATCATACAGATACCGCAAATGAAGCCAGCAATCAACATACTGATTATCAGCATCTCGTCATCGACCCCGTCATGGTATCTACCAGCGGATGCCGACTGATGCAAGAGGATGCGCTCGATATCTTCATCAAGGAACTCCTTCCCCTTGCCACTCTCCTCACCCCCAACATTCCAGAGGCAGAGATATTGGCAGGCATGAAGATTGAAAACAAAGAAGACATCATGCAGGCAGCCTCAGCCATCAACCGCCTGGGCTGCAAGCACGTACTCATCAAGGGAGGTCACTTCGAGGGTACAGAGAAGATAGACTATCTCTTTGAGAATGGCAAACTTCTGACCAGCTACCGTGGCATCAGTGTGAATACCCGAAACACCCATGGCACAGGCTGCACCCTTTCCTCTGCCATCACCTCCTACTTAGCAAGAGAAATGGATATGAACACCGCCATCGCCATGGCGAAGACTTATCTCTCAGGAGCTATTCTCGCAGGCAAAGATGTGGAGATAGGCGAAGGACATGGACCGGTCAACCACTTCTACGAACCAAAAAGTTTGTTTACCAAATGAAATGGATTGTTATCACCATGCCCGACTTCATAGAGCATGAGGCAAAATACATCAACCAACTCTTCGAGGCTGGCATCGACCTGCTGCATCTGCGCAAGCCCGACTCCAGCCTAGAAGATTGCGAGCGACTACTCCAAGAGATAGCCCCCAAATGGTACCCACAGATTGTGGTCAACGACCACTTCTCCCTCTGCCAGAAATATCACTTGCACGGCATTCACCTGAACCGACGCAACCATGAGATACCGGAGGGATTCCAAGGCAGCATCTCCTGTTCCTGCCACAGCCTGGAAGAGGTAATCGAGAAAAAGCCAGTTTGCGACTACGTCTTCCTGAGCCCCATCTTCGACAGCATCTCCAAGCAAGGCTACCAACATGCCTTCACCGAAAAGACTCTGACTGAGGCAGCCCAAGCCGGCATCATCGACGAGAAAGTGATGGCCCTGGGCGGCGTAACGGAGGAAAAATTCGCCCAATTAGCGGCTTGGCACTTTGGCGGAGGGGCTATGCTAGGCAATATTTGGAAGAAAATTTTGCTATTTCAAGATAATGTTGTACTTTTGCACCCATGATTTATCCAGATAATTTTGAAAATAAAATAGGATTCAACGAAATCCGCAAGATGCTGCGCGAAAGATGTCTCTCTCCACTGGGCAAGGAACAGGTGGACAAGATGGCTTTCAGCAGCGATGCCGAACAGGTAAACGAGTGGCTCATGCAGGTGCGTGAGTTCCGCCGACTGATGGAGGAAGTAGAGGACTTTCCCCTGCAATATTTCTATGACGTAAGAGAAAGCATCCTCCGTATCCGTGTGGAGAACACCCACTTGGAAGAGGACGAGCTCTTCGACCTTCGCCGTTCCCTCTCCACCATCGCTGGCATGGTGAAAATCCTCAACCACAGCGATGAGGATGACGCCCATGCCGAGCAGGAAGACGGATGGAGAAGAGAGAAGAAGTACCCATACCCTGCCCTGCATCGCCTATCTGCCGACGTGATGACCTTTCCACAGCTCATCCAGCGCATCGACCAAATATTAGACAAATTCGGAAAGATACGTGACAACGCCACCCCCGAACTGCTCCAGATTCGCAGAGAACTGGCAAAGACCGAAGGCAGCATCTCGCGTACCTTATATAGTATATTGCGTGCAGCCCAGAGCGAGGGCGTGGTAGAGAAAGACGTAACCCCCACCCTGCGCGACGGCAGACTGGTGATACCGGTTATTCCAACACTGAAGCGCAAGATTAGAGGTATCGTACACGATGAGAGTGCCACAGGTAAGACAGTCTTCATCGAACCTACCGAGGTGGTGGAGGCGAACAACCGTGTGCGTGAGTTGGAGGGAGAGGAAAGAAAGGAGATTATCCGCATCCTCACCGACTTCACCAACAAGGTGCGCCCATTCTCCAAGGAGATATTGGACTCATACCGATTCCTCGCCCTCATCGACTTGATTCTGGCGAAACAAAAACTCGCCGATACCTTCAAGGCGATAGAGCCTGAGGTGGAAGACCATCCACACGTAGACTGGATTCGCGCCATCCATCCACTCTTGCAGCAATCCCTGCAAAAGAAGAACGAGAAGGTGGTGCCACTCGACATTACCCTGACTCAAGAGAAACGCATTCTGATTATCTCTGGTCCTAACGCCGGCGGTAAGTCAGTATGCCTGAAGACCGTGGGCCTGCTCCAGTATATGTTGCAGTGCGGACTGAGCATTCCGGTAAGCGAACGTTCCAAGACGGGCGTATTCCAAAACATCATGATCGACATCGGTGATGAGCAGAGCCTGGAGAACGACTTGAGTACCTACTCTTCTCACCTCTTGAATATGAAGAACATGATGAAGGCAGCCAACGGCGACACCATCATCCTGATAGATGAGTTTGGCACAGGTACCGAGCCTGGCATTGGTGGAGCCATCGCCGAGGCTGTGCTCGATAAATTCTGCAAGCAGCAGGCTTACGGCGTCATCACCACCCACTACCAGAACTTGAAGCATTTTGCCGACAGTCATGAGGGAGTGGTCAACGGAGCCATGCTCTACGACCGCCATGAGATGAAAGCTCTCTTCCAGTTAGCCATCGGCAGACCAGGCTCTTCATTTGCCATCGAGATAGCCCGCAAGATTGGCCTTCCAGAGGAGGTCATCAAGGAGGCATCTGATATTGTTGGCTCAGAGTATATCCAGAGCGACAAGTACCTGCAAGACATCGTTCGCGACAAGCGATACTGGGAGAACAAGCGCCAGAACATCCATCAGCGTGAGAAGGATATGGAGAAAACCATCTCCAAGTATGAGAGTGACATCGAAGACATCGAGCGCAGCCGTAAGGCTATTCTCCAAAAGGCGAAGGAAGAAGCTGCCGAACTCTTGAAGGAGAGCAATAAGAAGATAGAGAATGCCATCCGAGAGATCAGAGAGAGCCAGGCAGAGAAGGAGGAGACCCGCCGTATCCGTCAGGAACTCGATGCCTTCAAGCAGGAGGTACAGGAGATTGACACCAAGGAGGCTGACGACAAGATAGCTCGCAAGATAGCCCAGATACAGCAACGCAAGGAACGCCATGCCAAGCGACAGGCAGAGAAGAAAGAAAATCAGGAAAAAGCTGCCGCTGCCCTGCGCAATGCACAGAACAAGACGCAAGTAGATAACAATCGAGAGATTAAGGCTGGCGATACCGTTCGCATCAAGGGCTTGACTACCGTGGGCAAGGTGGAAAGCATCAGTGGCGATACAGCTACCGCCGTATTCGGAGGCATGAGAACCAAGATGCGTCTCAACAGACTGGAGCACGCCACCCCATCTACCGAGACTCAGGACAAGACCGAGGAGCGTAAGGAGAACTTGGCTTCCTACGGCATCAGCAAGGAGACCCGCAAGACCATTGATGCCCACAAGACAAACTTCCATCAGGATCTCGACATCAGAGGTATGCGTGGCGACGACGCTCTCAATGCCGTGCAATACTTCATCGACGATGCCATCTTGGTGGGTATGCCAAGGGTTCGCATCCTTCATGGCAAGGGCAATGGTATCCTACGCCAGTTGATTCGTCAGTACTTGAGCAGCGTGCCAAATGTGACTCACTATGCAGATGAGCACGTACAATTCGGTGGCGCAGGCATCACGGTTGTTGACTTCTAAAGTGAAGAACGAAGAGTGAAGAGTAAAGAATTCACTTGTTTTTCTCCCAAACTTCTAAATAGATGTTAAAAGCAAGAAGTTTTTCAGCAAAATATTTGGTAGGTTCAAAGGAAAGCAGTACCTTTGCATCCGCTTAAAAAGCTGAGACGGACAAGTCTCATACGACCAGCTCCCTCGGAATCCCCCAGGATGGGAACATAGCAAGGGTACTTGGTTGTAGCGGTGCGATATGAATCGCTTGTCCACCCGCCTCTTTAGCTCAGTTGGCCAGAGCACGTGATTTGTAATCTCGGGGTCGTTGGTTCGAATCCGACAAGAGGCTCAAGAAAAGGAATCTTCTCACAAAGAAGGTTCCTTTTTTGTTTTCCCCCAAAAGAGCCTTTTATCTTTAATTATATATAAATATTTTCCCACTTTACACCTTATATAATAAAAAATGAGTATCTTTGCACGATAATAGCAAAAATACGTATCAATAAAACAATGAGTAAAGAAATTCAAGAGAATAAGGAAAGCATAGAGAAAGTAGAGGCAAGCAAGCAGCAAGCAGAGCAAAAACTGCAGACGGAACAAACAGAGCGCAATCAGCAGATGGAACAGGAGAATCCTGAAGAAATCGAGAAAACCATCGTGATTGATCTCTTCCGAATCAAACAGACCAAGGCTTTCGCTCGCCAGGATGGAGTCATCCTCGGCGCTGTATGGATAGCCAGTTTCATCTGCACCATGCTGGCAGCCAATCCTTCGATGCAGATGTTGGGATTGGTAGCTAACCTGCTCCTCATCTCCACCCCATTCGTGATGGCTAAGCGACTGAAGATATTCCGTGACGACGTGCGTGAAGGACACATCTCATTCATGAGCGCATCGTTCTATTGTTTCCAGACATTCTTCTACGCCACCCTATTGCTCACCATCGTGCAATACCTCTGGTTCAGATTTATGGATATGGGGCCATTCATGTCGCAACTGCAAGCTAGCTACCAGATGATAGCACAGGCATACCAGTTGACAGCCAATGAGACCAAGGAGGTGCTCAATGCCATCTTCATGATGAAACCTATAGCATGGGCAGCCATGTTTATGATAACCGACATCGTGGCAGGCATCGTACTGAGCCCTATCATCGGCGCAGTGATGGCTAAGAAGAATCTGAATCAGATGTAATTCTAGACAGCAATATAAAAACAAAACAAGATAAATAACACAGATAACAAGATAATACAGATATGGACATTTCAGTAGTAGTACCTCTGTTTAATGAGGAAGAATCGTTGCCAGAGCTCTTCGCTTGGATTAAGCGAGTGATGGACGCCAACGATTTTACATACGAAGTGATCTTCGTGAACGACGGCTCCACCGACCGTTCATGGAACGTCATAGAAGAACTCTCCGAGAAACATGAGCAGGTAAAAGGCATCAAGTTCCGCCGCAACTATGGCAAGAGCCCAGCCCTCTACTGTGGATTCAAGGAGGCACAGGGCGACGTGGTCATCACCATGGATGCCGACCTGCAGGATTCGCCAGACGAGATACCAGGTCTCTACCAGATGATAACCAAGGAAGGTTATGACCTCGTATCTGGCTACAAGATGAACCGCAAGCAGGGCGACCCACTCTCCAAGACCATTCCTACCAAGCTTTTCAATGCCACAGCACGCAAGGTGAGCGGCATCCACAATCTGCACGACTTCAACTGCGGACTAAAAGCTTATCGCCGCGACGTGGTGAAGAACATCGAGGTATATGGCGAGATGCACCGCTACATCCCATACTTGGCAAAGAACGCAGGCTTCGACAAGATAGGCGAAAAGCAAGTTCACCATCAGGCACGCAAGTTTGGCAAGTCTAAGTTTATGGGCTGGAACCGCTTCGTGAACGGTTATCTCGACCTGATGACCCTCTGGTTCCTCAGCAACTTTGGCAAGAAGCCAATGCACGTATTCGGATTCTTGGGCAGCATCGTGTTCTTCATTGGATTCCTCGCCCTCATCGGTCTGGGCATCGACAAGAGCATCGACCTCTACCATGGAGTATATGGCCATCTCATCACCGACTCGCCATACTTCTTCATCGCCCTCATCGCCATGGTTCTGGGCAGCCAGTTCTTCCTGGCAGGATTCCTGGGCGACCTCATCAGCCGTCAGAATCCAAACCGTAATGATTATCAAATAGAAAAGGAAATAAGATGCGGAAAATAATACCTTGCCTCGTCTTCATGGTACTAGCCATGGTGGGCTGCACGTCGCTGGATTGTCCCCTCAACAACACTACTTACACCAAGTATCGCTTGATGGGCAACATCACCACGCTCAATGACACTATGACCATCTCTACCACCAAGACCGAGGGCACCGACAGCGTCCTGATCAACAAGGACGTAAAGGTGGACAGCTTCATCCTGCCGATGAGTTACCACCAGCCAGAGGACGTGTTCTACTTCGAGATAAAAAACCAAGAGAACCAGGTGTTCAAGGATACTGTGACGGTGAAGAAAGAGGATTTCTCCCACTTCGAATCAGTGGATTGCAATCCAGCATTCTTCCATACTATCACAGAGGTGAAGACCACGCACAACCTGATTGATTCCATAGTCATCAACAATAAAGATGTGAATTATGATGCATCCAAAGCACATTTCTACATATATTTCGGCAATCGCAATTAGTTGCCTACTTCTGATGCCACAGCAGGCAAGCGCCCAGGGACAGAAGAAGATGGCAGCAGCGATAGAGAAAGACTCCATCCCGCTGCTCAAGGGGCTGGCTGTGGGAGTAGATCTCATCGGTCCTGTACAGATGATGGTGAGCGACTACGGACAGTTTGAAGCTTCGCTGAGAGTAGACCTCAAGGACAAATACTATCCCGTATTCGAACTGGGTTACGGCAAGGCTGACGCCTCAGATGAGAGCACCAAGATTAGCTACAAGACCAGTGCTCCTTACGCCCGAATCGGTATAGACTGGAACTTGCTCAAGAACAAGCATGATGACTACCGCCTCTTCGGTGGTTTCAGATACGGTTTCACCTTTTATAAATATGATGTTTCCGCTCCTGATATCCAGGATCCCGTCTGGGGAGGCTATGTACCATACGGTGAAAAAGGCGTTTCTTGCAACTATCATTGGTTGGAAGGCGTATTCGGAGTGGATGCCAAGATATGGGGTCCTATCCGCATGGGTTGGAGCTTCAGATACAAGCGTCGCATCGCCTACAAGAAAAACGAGATAGGCAACACTTGGTATGTACCAGGCTTTGGCAAACAAGGCGGTTCCCGACTGGGCGGCACATTCAATGTAACCATCGAAATCTAACAAGAAGTTATGAAGAAGAAAAATCTGATTTGGCAGATACCTTTTCTGCTTATATTAATAATAGGTAGCGTATACACCATTCGCCAGAAGAACGACTTGCGCTATCAGCAAAACGAAGGCATGGTGTTTGGCACCATCTACCACATCACCTACCAGAGCGACACAGACTATCAGCAAGAGATAGAGGCTGAGCTGAAGAAGGTAGACAACTCCTTGTCGCCATTCAACAAGACCTCCATCATCTCTCGCATCAACCGCAATGAGCAGGTTACGGTAGACAGCATGTTTACCGATGTCTTCACCCTGGCAGAAAGCATCAGCAAGGAGACCGACGGAGCCTTCGACATCACCGTAGCCCCACTGGTCAATCTATGGGGATTCGGTTTCAAGAAGGGCGTAACCCCTAGCCAGAATGCCATCGACAGCATCCATTCGTTCATCGGATATGAGAAGGTGGCTCTGCAGAAAGGTCACGTCATTAAGCAGAATCCAAAGACCATGCTCGACTGCTCTGCCATCGCCAAGGGATACGGCAGCGACGTGGTAGCAAAATTCCTGAGAGCCAAGGGTATAAAGAACTTCATGATAGAGATAGGTGGCGAAATCGTGGTAAGCGGACAGAGCGACAAGCTCAAGCCATGGCACATAGGCATCAACAAGCCAACAGACGACTCGCTCAACACCAACAATGAATTGCAAGACATCTTGAGTATCACCGATTGCGGCATGGCAACCAGCGGCAACTACCGCAACTTCTATTATAAGAACGGTAAGAAATATGCCCACACCATCGACCCTAAGACGGGGTATCCTGTGCAGCACAGCATCCTCTCTGCTACCGTAGTGGCTAAGAATTGCGCCACAGCCGATGCCTTCGCCACCTCGTTCATGGTCATGGGACTGGACAAAGCCAAGGAAGTATTGAAGAAGCATCCAGAGCTAGCCGCCTACCTCATCTATGCCGATGACAAAGGCAACAATAAGGTGTGGTACTCGCCAAGCATGGAGAAGAAACTGCTCACGCCGTAAGGAGTGAAGAACGAAGAATGAAGAATGGAAAATAGGTTATATGATAATCTCTTGGTGCTCCCCCTCTTTATGGGTATGAGTCGGAGCGACCTCTTGGACATCGCTGGTCAAACCAAATTCGACTTCAAGAAAGTGGAAGACGGAGAGACCATCGTAAGAGAGGGCGAGGCTTGTCAGCGCCTATACTTTCTGCTCAGCGGCGAGATAATGGTTATCACTGAGGCTGACGACCATGGCTATCGCATCGAGGAAGACATCTTCGGACCAGAGATATTCCAGATAGAGCGCATCTTCGGACTCACCCAGCGATTCACCCATACCTACATCGCCAAGCACGGTTGCAGCCTGATGAGCATCAGCAAGCAAGAGATGCAGAAACTATCCGATAAGTTTGAGATATTCCGCATCAACCTGCTCAACCTCATCTCCACGCAGACACAGAAGAACAACCGAAGGCTCTTCCGGGTTCCACCCAAGACATTGAGCGAGAGAATCACCCGCTTCTTCGAATCACACTGCATCCGACCAGCCGGCGAAAAGATGTTTTACATCAAGATGACCCGTCTGGCAGAAGAGATGAACGTGAAACGCATCTACGTCTCCAACGCTCTCAACGAGATGCAAGACCTCAAACTCATCAAGCTATATCGAGGAAGGATTCATATCCCATCACTCGAAAAGCTGATTATCAAACATTAACGACAAAAAAGAACAACTGAAATGCAAAATACAGACAACAACAAGATACAGGAGAAGGAAGCAAAGAGAATCAACCCTTTCTTCTTGCCATACGATACCCCTCACGACACCGTACCATTCGATAAGATTAGACTGGAAGATTACGAGGAGGCCTTCATGGAGGGTATTCGCCGCGACGACGAGGCTACCGACAAGATAGTGAATGATCCTGCAGAGCCAACCTTTGAGAATACCATCGCCCGTGTAGACAAGGACAAGGGGGAGCACTACTATGACCTCTTGGGCAGAGTATCCAATGTATTCTCTTGTATGATGAGCGCAGAGACATGCGATGAGATGGAGGCTTTAGCCCAGAAGTTGAGTCCTATCCTCACCAAGCATGCCAACGACATCACCCTCAACAAGAAGCTCTTTGAGCGCATCAAGTTTGTTCACGACCATCCAAATCGTGAGTTGACACCTGAGGAGCAGATGTTGCTCGATACTAGCTACGATGGATTCGTACGCAGTGGTGCCCTACTCGATGAGGAAGGCAAGGAAAAGTTGCGCAAACTCACAGAGGAGGCTAGCATCCTGACCTTGCAATTCTCTCAGAATCTGCTGAAGGAGAACAAGGCATTCACCCTCCACATCACAGACAAGGCGCAGTTGGAAGGTCTGCCAGAAACAGCCATCAACGCTGCCGCTCAGACTGCCAAGGACAAGAACGAGGAAGGTTGGATCTTCACTTTGGATTACCCAAGCTTCTCTCCTTTCATGACCTACTCTACCCAGCGAGAGCTTCGCAAGCAGATGTATATGGCTCGCAACACAGTCTGTACACATGACAATGAGCAGAACAACCTGGAGATATGCAAGCGACTGGTCAACCTGCGCCGCGAATTGGCTCAGCTCCTCGGCTTCGAAACATACGCAGATTATGTACTCCGCCATCGCATGGCAAGCAACATAGAGAACGTATACAAGTTGCTCAATGACTTGATAGACGCCTACAAGCCAACCGCCATCAAGGAGGTGGATGAGATCAATGCACTCGCCAAAAAACTGGAGGGAGACGACTTCGAGGTGCAGCCTTGGGACTTCGGCTACTATTCTCACAAGCTCCAGATGGAGAAATACAATCTGGACGCAGAGATGCTGCGTCCTTACTTCCAGTTGGACAAGGTCATCGCCGGTGTATTTGGTTTGGCTAACAGGCTCTACGGCATCACCTTCAAGGAGAACAAGGACATACCAGTATATCATCCTGATGTTAAGGCATACGAGGTATTCGACAAAGACGGCAGCTATCTCGCTGTATTCTATGCCGATTTCTTCCCACGCAAGGGCAAGCAGGGAGGTGCTTGGATGACCGAATTCCAGGGACAATGGATAGACTATAAGGGCGTGAACGTACGTCCTCATGTCAGCGTGGTGATGAACTTCACCAAGCCAACTGAGGAAAAGCCAGCCCTCCTCACACTGGGCGAGGTAGAGACCTTCCTCCATGAGTTTGGTCATAGCCTGCACGGCATGTTTGCCAACACTCGCTTCGAGAGTCTCTCGGGCACCAACGTATGGTGGGACTTCGTAGAACTTCCATCTCAGTTTATGGAAAACTATGCGATAGAGAAAGACTTCCTACGCACCTTCGCCTTCCATTACCAGACAGGCGAACCATTGCCAGATGAACTCATCGAGCGCATTGTGAAGAGTCGCAACTATATGGCTGCCTACGGATGCTTGCGCCAGGTAACCTTCGGCTTATTGGACATGGCATATTATACGAAGAAAGATGCCTTTACGGACGATATCATTCCATTTGAGAAGAAGGCATGGGAGAAAGCGATTGTTACCAAGCAATTGCCAGATACCTGTATGACCGTACAGTTCTCTCACATCATGGCGGGTGGTTATGCAGCAGGCTATTACAGCTACAAGTGGGCAGAAGTATTGGATGCAGATGCCTTCAGCGTATTCAAGAAGAATGGCATCTTCGACCAAAAGACAGCCCAGAGTTTCCGCGACAACATCCTCTCCAAGGGTGGCACCGAGCATCCAATGACGCTCTACAAGCGATTCCGTGGTCAGGAGCCTACCATCGATGCCCTGCTGGAAAGAAATGAAATCAAGAAGAGTTAGGAGTTAGGAGTTAGGAGTTAGGAGTTCTCCAAGAGCATTCTTAATTCTTAATGATCAATTATTAATTAAATAAAGTATGGAGAACGAACATTCAAAACAAACCAAGCTCGACCTTCGCTATCTGCGAATGGCTCGTATCTGGGCAGAAAACAGCTATTGCAAGCGCCGACAAGTGGGCGCACTGGTAGTAAAGGAGAAAATGATTATCAGCGATGGCTACAACGGAACGCCCAGCGGATTCGAAAACGTCTGCGAGGAGAATGATGTCACCAAGCCATACGTTCTCCATGCCGAGGCAAATGCCATCACCAAGTTGGCTCGCAGCAGCAACAATAGTGAGGGCAGTACCCTCTATGTTACCGCTTCTCCATGCATCGAATGTGCCAAACTCATCATTCAGGCTGGCATCAAGCGAGTGGTCTACGCTGAGAAATATCGACTCAACGATGGCATCCAGCTATTAGAGAGAGCTGGCATCAAGGTGGAATATCTGAACCCAGACGAAAATATTACGTTATAAAATATATTGTTAGTAAGTTATGAACATGAACAAGAATAAGACCAACCGATTTATGCCTTTCATCATGGCGGTATGCGTGGTGATAGGTATCATCATCGGTACGTTCTTCTCTAACCATTTCTCGGGCAACCGACTCAATGTCATCAATAGCGGAAGCAACCGACTCAACAACTTGCTCCACTTGATAGACGACCAGTATGTAGATGCCGTCAACATCGACTCACTGGTAGACAAGGCTATCCCGCAGATTCTTGCCGAGTTGGATCCTCACTCTGTCTATATCAGTGCCAAGGATGCAGCCCAAGCCACCGACGACCTCAAGGGTTCGTTCTCTGGCGTAGGCATCGAGTTTGTCATTCGCCAAGACACCATCCACGTTCAGAACGTGATTCAGAATGGTCCTGCCGAGAAAGCAGGATTATTGGCAGGCGATAAGATTGTGGCTGTAGATGGCAAGCCTTTCGTGGGCAAGCAGGTAACCAACCAAGAGGCTATGCACCGCTTGAAGGGTCCTAAGGACACGAAGGTTAAGATAGGCGTATTGCGCTATGGCAGCAGCAAGGTACAGACCTTCACCGTTACCCGAGGCGAGATACCTACCAAGAGTGTCACGGCAGCTTATATGCTGGATGACAGCACTGGCTATATCCGCATCAAGAACTTTGGTGAGAACACCTATCCAGAGATGCTCATCGCCCTTGCCAAACTTTCACAGCAAGGTTTTAGCAATCTCTGTATCGACTTGCGTGATAACTCAGGCGGCTATCTCTCAGCAGCCGTCAACATGGCCAATGAGTTCCTTGCCGACAAGAAGCTCATCGTGTATACCCAGGGACGCAAGTCACCTCGCCAGGAATATCGCAGCGACGGCAAGGGTTCTTACCAGAAGGTACCAATGGTAGTGCTCATCAATGAGGGCTCAGCATCATCCGCCGAAATCTTCGCAGGAGCCATGCAGGACAACGACCGTGCCACGATCATTGGTCGCCGCTCATTCGGTAAAGGACTGGTACAGCAGCAGATAGAATTCCCAGACCACAGTTTGATTCGCCTCACCATCGCCCGTTACTATACCCCATCAGGCAGATGCATCCAGAAGCCTTACACCATGGGCGACGACAAAGACTATGAGCAAGACCTCTTGGATCGCTATCAGCACGGTGAGTTCTTCTCACAGGATAGCATCAAGCATACGGGTCCTGCATATCATACCAGCATCGGCAGAACCGTATATGGCGGTGGTGGCATCACCCCAGACATCTTCGTACCTGAAGATACTCTGGGCATGACATCCTACTTCAAGGAAGCTAGCATGAGTGGACTCATCCTGCAGTTTGCCTTCACTTACACGGATGATAACCGTCCTAAGCTGAGAAACTTCAAAGAGATGATGCAGCTTGCCGACTATCTGGACAGCCAGAACATGGTGGAACAGTTTGTTAGCTATGCTGACAAGCATGGTTTGAAGCGTCGCAACTTGCTCATCAAGAAGTCACACAAGCTCTTGGATAGAGTCATCGACAGCCGTATCATCTACAACATGCTGGATGAGCAGGCTTGGACACAGTTCATCAATCAAGACGACCCTGTGATTCAGAAGACGCTCGAAGTATTCAGCAAGCACGAGGCTTTCCCAAAGAAACCAGTGGCAACCATCAAGAAAACAAAGAAGGATGGAAAAAAGTGAACTTAGAAAAATCATAAGAAACAGAAAGCGACAGTATTCCTCAAGCCAACTTGAGGAACTGTCGCTTTCTGTATTATCTCGTCTCAACAACAATGAGCAGCTAGCAGCCGCCCAGACAGTGTTGATGTATTATTCCCTGCCCGACGAGGTTAATACTCATCAGTATATCGACCACCTCATACGGCAGGGCAAACGGGTACTCCTACCCGAAGTCATAGACTCCGAGCACATGGAAATCAGGGAATATACCGGCAAGCAGGACTTGAAAGAAGGCTCTTTTCATATCATGGAACCTATCGGAGCCATCTTCCCAGAAGAGAAATACAAGGAGATAGAAGTGGGCATCATCCCTGGAATGAGCTTTGATGCCAAGGGCAATCGCCTTGGCAGAGGCAAAGGATACTATGACCGTTTCTTAGAGAAAGTACCCAATATGTATAAGATAGGAATCTGCTTTGACTTTCAAAAAGAGGAAAGCATTCCTACAGAAAATACAGACATCAAAATGAATGAGATTATCTAGCCTTCCGATATGAAGACTGGATAATCTCATTTTCATTAATAGAATCTGATATCAGCTATCACCTGCGCCCCAACCTGTTCATTCAATCGGCGCACCAGGCTAGAGCGGCTCATCGTCAAGTCGGCACGCAAGGAGGGATTATCCACCTTCACATAGAGCGTTTGGTTCTTGATAAATTTCTCGCCACAATAAGCGGCTATGGGAGCACCCACCACGGTGTCCCAGCAATTCATCAAACGCTTTTGCTGCAAGGGCGTCTCCAAGCCCTCATTTCTCAAGAACTCAGGCAACAACTCTGCTATCGAACGAACTTTCTTTCTAAACATACGCTATCTCTCCGTTTTCTACATAAAAAAGTTTATAGTCACCATTCAGTCGGCGCAAGATCTGGTCCAGATGGTCACGATTGGTATCCGTGATAAAAATCTGTCCGAAGTTATCGCCCGAAACCAACTGCACGATAGCCTCCACTCGCTGCGCATCGAGTTTGTCAAAGATGTCATCCAGCAGGAGCAAAGGCGTGGTATTGGAAACCGTGCGCTGCAAGAAACTAAACTGCGCCAACTTCAGGGCGATGACAAACGTCTTGTTCTGTCCCTGACTTCCCTCACGCTTCATCTGATAATCCCCCAACAAGAACTCCAAGTCATCTCGATGCACGCCGTGCAAGGAATACCCCACAGCCCTATCCTTGAATCTATCTCGCTGAATCACCTCCAACAAAGGTCCACGAGTGCAATGCGAACTGTATTGCAAATCCACCTTTTCCTGATTGCCCGATATATGCTGGTATATCTGCTGGAAGATGGGGACTAACTCACAGACAAAAGCCTGACGCTTGGCGAAGAGAATCTCACCATTCTGCGCCATCTGCTGTTCCCATAGCTCCATGAGCATAGGGTCAGGCTCAGCCTCCATCTTGAGCAAAGCATTGCGCTGTTGCAAAGCCTTGTTGTAGTTGGCTAGCGCCTCAATATAGGAATGGTCATACTGCGAGATGACCACATCCATCAACTTTCTGCGTTCCTCGCTGCCCCCTTCTATCAGCGATACATCTGAAGGCGACACCAAGATGAGCGGAATCAAACCGATGTGCTGCGACAGGCGTTTGTATTCCTTCTTATTGCGCTTGAAGTGCTTCTTCGTGCCTCGCTTCATGCCGCAATAGATGTTCTCCACATCCCCATTATCATTCTCATAGTTGCCTTCCAACATAAAGAAATTCTCATCATGCGTGATAATCTGGGAATCTATCGGCAAGTTGGTACTCCTGCAAAATGAGAGATAGTAGATGGCATCCAAGAAGTTTGTCTTACCCATGCCATTGTGGCCGATAAGACAATTGATCTTGGGCGACAAATCAAGATTTGCACCTTTGATATTTTTGTAGTTAATAATGGAAATATTCTTTAAAATCATATACTCTTTACTGCTTATAGAGTGCAAAGTTAGCAGAAAAAGGGGAAAAAACGAAAAAAGTAGCCAAGAAATTTCAATATGTGGATAAATTTCTGTATTTTTGCAAACTAAAAGAGTAGAATAATAAAAAACGAAAATAAAAAAATGGCAAACAACAACGCACAGGCTCCAACAGCAAGCGAGAGCCTTAACATTCATGAGGCCTTCTTCTTGAAATACAAGAAGGCCATTATTATCGCAGTGGTAGCAGTTATCGTTATCATCGCAGGTGTATTCGGTTACATTTCTCAGATCTCTGGTCCTCGTGAGGACAAGGCAAGCACTATGCTTGGCAAGGGTCAGACTTACTTCAACAATGAGATGTACGAGCAGGCACTCAATGGCGATGGCGCAGGCTATGTAGGTTTTGCTAAGATTGCTAGCGAATACAGCAGCACTGACGCAGGTAACTTGGCCAACCTCTATGCTGGTCTTTGCTATGCCAACCTCGGCAAGTGGGCAGAGGCTCAGAAGAGTTTGGACGCTTTCTCTTCTAAGGGCGACCAGATGATTAGCCCAGCAGCAGAGGCTGCTCTCGGCGATGCTTACGCTCACCTCAAGCAGTATGACAAGGCTGTAGATGCATTCAAGAAGGCAGCTTCCATGGCAGACAGCAAGTCTGATGACGATGCCAACAACAGTCTCTCTCCTGCATTCTTGATCAAGGCTGGCGAGATTCTTGAGAGCCAGGAAGGTGGCAACAAGAAGGCTGACGCCCTGAGCATCTACCAGGACATCAAGAAGAAGTATGTTAACTCTATGCTCGTACAGAGCGGTGAGATTGATAAGTATATCGAAAGAGCTTCTAACTAATCATAGTTATGGCAACAGCACTTCATAATTTATCAGATTACGACTTTACCAAGGTACCTGATGCTAGCAACATGTGCTTTGGTATCGTCGTTGCAGAATGGAATCCTGAGATTACGGGTGCCCTCCTCGAAGGTGCCGTCAAGACACTGGAGAAGCATGGTGCACTGACAGAGAATATCCATGTCAAGACCGTACCAGGCAGTTTCGAACTCATCTATGGTGCCCACCAGATGGTGCTCAATGGCGGCTATGACGCTGTCATCATCCTGGGCAGCGTGATTCGTGGTGAGACACCTCACTTCGATTACATCTGCGAGGGCGTAACATACGGTATCGCTCGCCTCAATGCCACACAGGAAATCCCTGTCATCTACGGATTGCTTACCACCAACGACTTGCAGCAGGCTAAGGACCGCAGCGGTGGCAAACTGGGCAACAAGGGCGATGAATGCGCTATCGATGCCATCAAGATGGCTAAGTTCTAATATATATAATAAGGTATAGATATATGAAACTTTACCAGTTGTTACAATCATTCGAGTTTGAGGAGATCTTCCCTACCGTCAATGAGATGTTCCCTAATGCCCAGTTGCATAGAGACGTCTTCGAGAAGGCATTTGATATGCTTTGCAATATCCAGCCTATCTCATCCAAGAAGACCATCCGTTTCGAGTTGATGGAAGATCCTAACTCCAACGATATGTTTGTGGGTGCCAACGACAGCTGTTTCCAGACTACCTGGGATGTATGCCTTGGCAAAGAAATCAAAAAAGGAAAGGGTGCAGACCTAAATGATGTAGAGATGGCAGCCAACTGCTTGCTCAATGTTCTCTTCATCGGTCGACACCCACAAGGTTTTGATAAAGAATACAAGAAGCTTCTCAAATAAAGCTATACACCAGCCTCATCCTCGTCATCGGATGAGGCTTTTTTATTACCCTCACCGTCAGCAGATACCTTATCCTCGCCATCATTGGTATCCAGCACCTGGTCCTTGCTGATGCTCACACTTCCCATTCTGGAAATCTTCAGCACCAATGGTACGTACTCATCACTGGTGACATCAGGCGAACCTACACTGGCAGCAAAATAGAGATAATCCCCCTCTGCCTTCACATAGACGATGCCCAACAAGGCACCCGCATCCTTGGTATGAGAGTCAAGAAATTCAGAGAAGTCAGACTTCTTGAAGGTACGATTGAAGAATTCGCTGCCATCCTTGCGCAGCACACGCACCTGAATCACATTGTCGTAGTACTTGTTGTTCTCATCCACCTTGACGAGAGGCAACTCCGTGTCCGAACTGCGCTTCACCACTACCTTATAGGTACTTCCCACCCACTCTACATCGCGAGCCTGTTCGTACCCACTCATCTTCTGAGTGGCTTTCTTCACCTGAGCCACAGGCTTGGGAGCAATGATCACGTTGCTCTGTTTCTTCTCACTGCACGAAGCCATCACCCCAGCGGCAAAAGCCATTAATAATATGTAATTGATTCGTTTCATCTGCTCTTAATTGTTTTGATGGTACAAATTTAGTAAAAAAAGTTGAGACAAGCGGCATCCCCTCGTTAAAAAATAAAAAAGGCACCGACTTATCACAAGCCAATGCCTTTGGAATACCTAAATACTAACTAATAAATTTCCTATTGAATCTTACACGATATAATAAAAGTTCAGTTTATGAATTCTAATCATTATCTTAGACGCAGAGATAAAGAAAAGGTTTAATCAAAAGAATAAAAAAAATGATTTTTTCTTGTTTTTTCTCTATATTTCCGCTTTTTGATACAAAATAACTGATATTTTTTTGTTTTTCAAACATTTTGTCGTATCTTTGCAGCCAAAATAAAACATTTAGCATGAAAAAGGTAGTATATATATTTCTAATTGCGCTAATGGCGGTCACTTCTTGCCAACAGAAGAAGACAGAAAAGTCACCTGAAGTCATCGACACGATACCCGTGATGGTGATGCAGGTACAGAAGTGCAGTCGCCTATATACAGCCGAGGCTCATGTTCACAAGATTATCACCCATGATGACCAGCTCAATCTGCAAGGGTCACTCTTCAAGAAGACATTCAGCATCCATGTACCTGGTTCCAATCGCAAGATAGCCATTCCGATGGATGCCACCATCAAGGCGTACATCGACTTCAAGGACTTCTCCTCGAAGAATGTGAAGCGCCAAGGTGAGAAGATAGAGATTGTCCTCCCCGACCCACAGTTGACACTCACCAGTAGCAAGATCGACCACAAGGCGATAAAGCAATATGTATCGTTCAGCCGCAGTAACTTCTCGGATGCCGAACTTGCCAAGCTGGAGCAACTGGGGCGCCAGAGCATCATCAAGGACATTCCGCAACTCGACCTCATCGAACAAGCTCAACTCAGTGCTGCCAATACCCTCATCCCAATGCTCAAGGACATGGGATTCCAGGAGGAAAATATCAAGATAAGCTTCCGCAAGAAGTTTACCCTGGCAGACATCCAGCAGCTCTTCGATGGCTCTAGCGTGGAGAAGAAAACATCATCTAGCAAATAAAACAAGGAGGAAATGACATGAAGAAATTAGGAATCATCATCATACTGCTCCTCTTGATAATAATAGGTGGAGCTATGTACTGGCTCAACAAGGACAACACAGTCAGCGTAGCCCAAGAAGAGCGCACCTCCCTATCCCCCACCCAAGTGGAGAGCATTGAGGCAATAGGTCAATGGGAGTTTCTAGCCGTGAGCGACGAAGAACTGGTAGATACCGTGCGTCATGGATTCTTTGGCGACGACCAACTGGTGCGCATTTATTACGGCACCCTGCGCTTAGGCATAGACATGCACGAGGCGAAGGAAGGATGGATACAAACCAATGCGGCAAAGGATTCCATCGTCTGCACACTGCCCCCCATCAAGTTGCTCGACCACAATTTCATCGACGAGGCAAAGACACAAAGCTTCTTCGAGGAAGGCAAATGGACAGGAGCCGACAGACAGGCAATGTATGACAGAGCCTACAGCCTGATGAAGCAACGTTGCCTCACCCCAGCCAACATCTCCACAGCGCAGCGCAATGCCCAGCAACAATTCAGAGAGATGCTCAAGGCAATGGGATTCACCCATGTCAGAATAGAGTTCGACAAATAAACTATAATTTAAATAAGATGGATGCAATTAACGATTTTTTCACAGCGTTTAGTTCATTCCTTTGGGGATGGCCAATGATTATTCTCCTGTTGGGAACTCACATCTTCCTGACCATTCGCCTGCGCTTTCCACAGCGCAAGATATTCAAGGCGATCAAGTTGTCAGTGAAGAAAGACAAGGATGCCACGGGCGATGTATCCCAGTTTGGAGCTCTAGCCACTGCCCTAGCCGCCACCATCGGTACGGGAAACATCATCGGTGTGGCAACGGCAATAGCCTTGGGAGGTCCTGGAGCCGTACTTTGGTGTTGGCTTACGGGCGTATTCGGTATCTCCACCAAATATGCCGAAGGTTTGCTCGCTGTGAAGTATCGTGTCAAGACTCGCCGAGGCAGAATGCTGGGCGGTCCTATGTATGCCCTGGAAAAAGGACTAGGTTGGAAGTGGCTAGCCATTCTCTTTGCCATCTTCGCCACACTGGCTTCTTTTGGCATCGGAAGTACCGTACAGGCAAATGCCATCTCCTCATTGGTAGAGAATCAGTATGGTATCCCACCTTATATCACAGGAGCCATCGTCACAGCTCTCGGTGCAGCCGTCATCCTGGGTGGTGTCAAGTCAATCTCCAAGGTATGCAGCATGTTGGTACCTTTCATGGCACTCTTCTATGTGCTCGGTTGCATCTACATTCTCTTTGTCAACCATGCCTACCTCATACCAGCCATCAAGGTCATCTTCGAGTCAGCATTTACTCCGCAGGCAGCAGGTGGAGGTTTTGCAGGTAGCACCATGATGATAGCAGCCCGCTATGGTATCGCCCGTGGTCTGTTCTCCAATGAGTCAGGTCTCGGTTCCGCACCTATCGTAGCCGCAGCAGCCCAGACTCGCAACCCTGTGCGCCAAGCATTGGTTTCCTCCACCGGTACCTTCTGGGATACAGTCATCATTTGCGCCCTCACCGGACTGGTCATCACCTCTAGCATCATAGCCTATCCTGACATCGACTATCATGATGGAGCGGCTCTCACAAAGCAGGCATTCAGCAAGATTCCATATATCGGAGCCCCATTGCTCACCTTCGGCCTCGCCACTTTCGCCTTCAGCACCACGCTGGGTTGGAGTTACTATGGCGAGCGTTGCGTAGAATATCTCCGAGGAAAGAAATGGATGATTACCTTCCGCATCATCTATATCATCACCATCTTCATTGGTAGCGTGATCAATCTCGGTTTGGTATGGAACATCGCCGACTGCATGAACGCCCTCATGGCGATACCTAACCTCATCTCCCTGCTCTGCCTCAGCGGCATCATCGTTCATGAGACCAGAAAGTATCTCTGGCGTGATCGCCTGGACAGGGATATGGACGAGAGCGAGATAGAAGAGCTGGAAAAAGACTAGTTTGGAGTTTGGAGTTTGGAGTTAGGAGTTAGGAGTTTGGAGTTTGGAGTTTGGAGTTTGGAGTTTGGAGTTTGGAGTTTAAGGTAAACGAAAAGAGCCTGGATGCATCACTGCGTCCAGGCTCTTGCTTTTTCTAAATCAACAAAAACTAATAAAATATCTTCTTAACCTAAAGTATGCTAAACCTATGCTTTCTTTTTTCTGATGCAAAGGTACAACGTTTTTCTCAATATCCTATCATTTTTTGTGTGATTTAAATATGTTTTGATGAGCAAACGTTTGCACGATTAGCTCATCTTGTAGTCTCTAATCCTTAATCATTTATTTTTAATTGAAGATGCTTCATAGCATGTCCCCCCCAAACGGTGTCATTCACATATTGAAAGCCCAGATTGGCGTATAGCTTTTCTGCGAGCGGATTTCCCTTGTCCACCAATAAGCCCACCTTGGAATGTCCCAGTTCCTTGGCGCGCTCTATGGCTGCAAGCAGCAATCGAGTGGCAAACTTCTTGCCACGGAAGTTGCTCGATACCGCCAAGCTGTCTATATAGAATTCGCCCTCACCAGTCTCAGCATCCATTCCCGAGTAGTCGATGCCAAACTCCACCAAAGCCTCGTTGATAAATCGTTTTCTCAATCGCTTCAAATCAGCACCATCGTAAGCCACCACCACTCCAGCCAAGATACCACTGGAGGTCATTCCCATCAAAGTGTTCTTATAGCTATATTGGCTATCGTCCATCTTCACCAGCTTAGAAATGACCCGATGAAAATCAGCTAGGTTATGGTGTGGTCCTGCCAGATTTTGGCAGCAATTCGTACTCATCGCCTCCATGATGAGCGATGCAATATGTGATGCCACGTCTGGCGTAGCTGGTTTGATATCTAACTTCATGCTATATGCTTATTGCTTTATGATTTCTATTTCGTTACTTCCAGGCTTGTAAAGATAACCCACACACTCCGTAGCATCCACCTTGAATGGTTTCCAGGTCAGCTGGTTCCAGTCTATCTTATCCGTGCTCTGAGCCACTGGCACCTGAGGTATCAAGCTACCATCCTTCACCAAGATCACGCATGGTATCTTGTTCTCCTTCACACTGATTTCTTGGTAGCCACCTTCATACACCTTACCATTCTGATAGTCTATCCATTTTCCCTTAGGCAGATATACAGTTCTGCTAGTACCACTCTCCAAGAGAGGAGCCACCAGCATCTGCGAGCCATACATATACTCATCCTCCACCTGCCAAGCACCAGCATCATGAGGGAACTCCACGAAGAGGGCTCTCACCATAGGAAGTCCCTTCTCGGTACAGTCCTTAGCCTGCGCATAAACATAAGGCATCAACTGATACTTCATCTCGGCATTGGCACGGAAGGCATCAGTAAAGTCCTTGCTGATGAGCCATGGCTCAGTAGGAGGCGCACCATGGGCACGAGTATGCGAACTCAAGAAGCCAAATGGCAACCAGCGGCGATACAAGTCATCCGGACTTTGGGTCACAAATCCACCCATATCATGACTCCAGAACGAGAAACCACTCAGTCCGAAGCTCAAGCCACCTCTCAGGTCGCCCATCATGCCCACACTTCCTATCTCATTGGTAGCGGCATCACCGCCCCAGTGCAGAGGGAATCGCTGGCTACCAGCCCAGGCACTGCGCGCCCAGATCACGCCCTCATGGTCAGCAGAGTTAGCTTTCACAGCCTCCCAGAGAGCCTTGTTATATCTCAATGGATAGAGGTTGTGCTCATAAAAACCCGTCTTACCACTGGCATAGAGGCCATCGTAAGGAGCAGCCTCACCAAAGTCACACTTAATCACACTCACGCCCTGCTTGATGAGGTTGGCTATCTTACCCTGATACCAACTCACGGTCTTCGGGTTGCTCAAGTCGAGCACGGCATCCTCATAGTTCAGCGTACCATTGCCGTTCTTCACAGCCATGCCGCCATCCACCAACTCACGGAAGTAGCGATTCTTCGGAGTGAAGTAAGGCAACTGCCAGAGACAGGTATGGAATCCATCCTTCTTGAGCGACTTCAGCATCCCCACAGGATCCTTGAAGCGATCCTTGGCAAACTCATAGTCGCACTGCCAGTCCACGCAAAACCATCCTGTGTCAAAGTGAATGACATCAGCAGGTATCTTGTTGGCTCTCAACTGATGCGCCACTTCCAGTCCCTCCTTCTGCGAGAAGTAAGAGATGCGGCTCATCCAAGTACCAAAAGTCCAGAGAGGCAACATAGGCGACTTTCCTGTCACATTGGTATATTTATCGAGAATATCCTTCGGTTCGCCGAAGAATACAAAGAAGTCCATCGTCTCATCCCCCATAAACAGGCGCTGCGCACCGATATAGCTAGCACCAAAATCAGCAGTAGTAGGAGCAGAAGTGTGCATAAAGAAACCATAGCCACGGTTAGAGAAGTAGAAAGGCACAGGCTTATACATACCATCAGTCTCAGGTCCCTGAGGGTCCACAACCGAGATGTTCACCTTCTGTCCCACCTTATTCAGAGAAGTAAAGCTCTCACCGCAACCATAGATGCGCTCACCAGGCGAAAGCATAAACACAGGGTTGATGCTACGAGAGTTGTCGCTGCCACGCTTGATAAAGTTGAAAGGCAGGAGCTTCACCTGTGTGCTGTCATTATCGATGATATGGCGAGTCTGGGTCAGGATCTTTCCGTTGGAATCACGCAGGATAAGGCGGAAAGGATACTTCTGGATTTCCAGTTCACCATTTTTATTTTTATATACGATACTATTGTTGTTAGCCAGCGTATTCCATCTACCCTTGGCGATGCGAGCATTGTCATTGCCCGCATTCTCAGCTATAAATTCAGGAGAGAACATCGGGTCATTGGCATCATTCATCTTCGGTTCGATAGGCGAAGTGAAGAGTGTGATACGCAGCGTACGGTCATCTATCTTTTGAACTTTGATTTTTAGGTTAGGATCATTATCATATTGTGTATCAGGGAAGTCTAGCATCTTCATACGCACAGGACAATATCCATTCAGATTGAAAGCCTGTCTAGGAGCCAGCCTATATCGTTTCCAGTTGAGCTGTCCCTCACCCTTATTCAGGTCAAACCCCACAATACTATCAGCCAAGAAGTAAGTGTTGGCGAGATCAGAGAAGTCGCCCGACATATCCTTAGCCTGGCACTGAAGATACTCAATGCCATTATTTGTTTGCAATTGTGCTTGTGCTGTCGCGAAACTACCGATAGCACAGATCATTGTTATAATTTTCCTCATAAGGTTTATTATTGTTTATTCATTGTGACAAAATTACGCTTTTCTTTCGTAACCACCAAATATTTTAAAGAAAATTACACTTTTCCGCAAATATTTATTTTGTAACCGCCAAACAAAAGAGCTAAATCTTTGATTTTTTAGCAGAGAAGAACTCAATTGTAGCCTTCTACCACCTCCACATTCCCCACTTCCTCCAAATCTTCAGGAAGTATTTCTTGGCCATTCCTTGTTGTGTGAAATGCCCATACTTGGTGATCACACTATCAAACATACCCTTCACTCATATATTTATCTGGATAAACAATTTTATATTCACCATCTAATAAGAACGCTTTTTTCAAAACGCATATTTGAATTGGAGGTATTATTTCCAGATATGCTGAATTTTTCGCAACAAAAGAAATACGTGGTGAATATCTCCAACATCTATCAGCCTTTGCCCGAATGGCTTGATATTGCGTCAAGAAATCAGAATGATCCTTTAACATTTCCAAAACAAAAGGAACTGTTATTGTTTTATTAGGATATTGCAAAGATAATTCTTTACATAGAGTCCTTATAGCTTTTAAATGTTCAGGATTATTATACAAGTCAAACGTATTAGGAAATTTAGCATCACAATGAGACAAACAAATCACATAATTTCCATTATAACATTCGCTGCCCCACCAATGCGCCAGTTCAATAAAGTAGTCCCAGAAATAATAACCAATGCCAAGCCATGCATCTTTCCTTCTACACAAGAAAGGACCATTTTGCTCTATTTCATCAGGATTATCCCTATCCTCTACTGCTTGATAAATTTTCCTCTTATCCATTATTTTCAACGCGAGTATTCTCTTTAAGTTCTTCTTGTAAAACAGACAAATTATAAGTTGGCAAAACTATTGGCGGAATACCTGCCTGTACAGAGACTGAACTTATAAAAGCTCTAACATACGGAAAAACTATAGCAATACTATTTGGATAAAAGTAATTAGGGATTTCCTCATAAGCTATAGCATTAGGAAACTGAAATTGACTATTACACTCAATTTTTATCACCTCTTGTCCTTTAAGCGAATCTGAAGCTGTAAATACAAAATTCAATTCATATTTGCCTTGTTTTGCACGATAAACACCTGTAGTAGCAATTCCTATAGTTAATTGCTCCCCAGTATCCACATCGCTAAAATCTAATACTATTTTGGTGATTTTATACCCCAAAAAGCGAAAAGCTGCTTTTTCCATATTTTACGCTGCAAAATCTAGTTGTTCATTACCTTTATACAAAGAGCAATAGCCATCATCTATTAAATCCAGCTTTGCTTTTTTGTTCCTTAAGTCGATATCCTTCAAAGAATTCTCTACAAAAGTAAAGGCACTAACATTTGGCAGATTGAGACTAGAAATTCTATCCCACTCTGCATCCTTAACTTCCCTCGAAGATTCACGAAGGAAATCTAGAACCTGCTCTATATATTTATCTACCATGTTATAAATCCTTATTAGTTGACATTCTTTGCTTGCAAAGTTACGTTTTTTTTTTATTTCAACTCAATGTTTTTCAAAAAAAAACTCATATTTTACACTACTTAACTAAAAAAGTATAAATGTTTTACAAAGAAACTGGTCGTAGACTTTCAAACTTGCGGTTTTCTTTGTCTTCTCTTGCTGTCATACTGTAAATACTAAATTATATATTGCAAAAACAAGCAATTTTCAAGTACGAAACAAGAAAAGTCTCTATCTTTTAGCAATATTTATCTTTTTATGATTACCTTTGCGCCCATTCACTGGGCTTACAAGACTATCCGAAGATTCTTTCTGCGATAAACTTGGCTGGGAAAAACAAGCCAGCCATGAGGTAACCACTTGACAGTCCCAGTTCTATCACCATCCGTTACCACCATACCTTACTGCAAGACAATACCTAGCCTATCCCCCACCTTTCCCCAGGCGGTCCCATCCCGCAAAAATCTGGCGAGGGCTCTGATGCCCCGCCAACCTTAGAGCGCAGCGGTACCGAGCACGCCAACAGGGTGCGGTTTCCTCTTCTCGCCTGAGGTTTCTGTCCCCCGCTAACGGGGGAACCGAAGGGGGTGTAAAGACCATTGAAGAAGACCGAGATGAGAGGTGGAACTCTCCTTGGAAGGAGAGACGGAGAGGTTCGAAAAAATGAATCATAAGGCATAGCCTTATAAACTATTTCAGTCCTTCTTTGTCATTATCCTCAAACCAGTCCTCCAGCGCTTCCTCAAAGCTCCACTTAAACTGATAGCCACAGTTCTTCAACTTGTTACCACAGATATTGACAAAAATCACAAACTTTCAATCCACTTCCTACCACTTTTGGTATAAGAGGACCAAAGATACAAGAAACAGGCTACTATGCCTACGCCACCCAATATAACATACATTCCTACCATAATCATTTCTTTTTTAAAATGTTATCAGCAAACAATGCCAAGAAAAAAGTTGCGAAGACACCTAATACCAACAATAAGCCATAAGGCTTTACATCTTCTGCATCTAATACCAAACCTACTGCTGCAACGACTACCATTGCAGTAAAACACGTATGTGCTAATTGATAAATAAACTTGCTAAGATTCTCTCGGCGAGTTTTTTCTTTCTCCTTGTCTTCTTTTGCTGTCATACAAAAATATTCAAATTAATATTGCAAAAATAAACATTTTTCTAGTACAAAGCAAGAAAAGTCTCTATCTTTTAGCAATATTTATCTTTTTATGATTACCTTTGCACCCATGAAACAACAAGAGTATATCATACATGTCAAGGAAGGATGCGAGATGAAGACAGCCCAGATGCTTGATGCGCTAGGCATTGAACTTCCAGTTCCTCATAGAATTTCTCCGTTTTTCTATCATCTTCTAAAAACTTCACATAAGTTAAAACACACTATTATAGTTTATTCACTACTTTTTCCAAAAGAGATTACAATGAGGAAAGAGTTGTTTTATCTTTATCCGCCTGCATTTTAAGCATTTCCATTTGGGATGTCGTTTCTTTATCTTTTAATAGGACATTTTGTATAAGACTTTCCACTTTCTTCTAATTCCAATAACTTCATCAAAACCCAATTCTTCAGGAATGTAAAGCCATTATCTGCAGTAGAACCACCAATATCAGATGGCAGTTTATTCAATATTTCATCAAATGCATCCATATCAACTTTCAGTGTTAAGAATTATACAGAAACTCAACTTTCTAATTCACCGAATACATATAATACTGCGCCATCTGGTAATCGAAGATGGTTACATTACCGGGAGAGTGTAAACTAAACTGTGTCAAGCTACAATAAAAGTAGTTTAACACAGTTTAGTTTACGCTCTCCCGTAAGCCAATCAACTTACAGATTGGGAATTATTGCTTATAAGTTTTTTATCAAGAATTTTATAAATTCATCCTTGACATTAGAGATTTCTCCCTTGTCATAGATTGTAAGAAGAGTTACATTCATACCATCCTCACTAACTTTTACATTAAGAGTTAGGATTCTTGCACCACCACTTTTGCCTTTACCCTTGTCAGCAATGGTCATTCTTATCTTACGAACGCCACCACCAAGGTCATCTCCAACAAGAGGATTCTTGTAAATTTCATCTAACCAAGCATCATAGTCAGATTTCAATGAATGATATTTTTTAGCCAAACGTTTAAACTGTCTTTTAAACTCAGAGCCATATTCAACATGTATTTTCATGTCAATCTTCCATTTCTAAATCTTTTAATAAATCCCTTGCATCTGGTAGTTTTCTTCCTTCCAACTTAGCAAGTTTCACTTCCTGCAAAGCTCTTGTCAAACTTTCCTTCACAAAAGCTTGCTGCTTCTGTGTCTTTGTCAAGACAGGCTCTTTTACAACTGTAGTTGACACAACACCACGAAGCATATTAATAGCCTTACGAATGTTTTGCAGAGGCTGGTTAGTATCTACCGTAACTAATATCTGTTTCATAATCTTCTCCTTTTAAACGTTTTACTGAATTAGGTTGCAAAAATACTTTTTTCCCCTCACACCGCCAAACTTCTTGCATTATTTTAACGTTAAAGGTCTATATTCCAGTCCATTCTTGTCATTATCATCAAACCATTTCTGAAAATCACATTATTATTTAGTTTATATAACTTGCCGCCAAAGTTACGCTTTTTTCTTCGAAACCACCAAGCAATTAACAAGAAATCTGTAAGTTATCAGCAAATAACCACGAAATCAATCGTAAACTATTAACTGTAAACTATAAACAGCTATTCCCTACCTCAGCAAGCTATGGTAAGGCGGTCCCAGCCCGCATAAACCTGGCGAAGACCTTTGATGGTCCGCCAACCTTAGAGCGTAGCGGTTCCGAGCACCGAGTAGGGCGGTTTCCCTCTTCTTCCCTGAGGGGAGAAGACCGAGATGAGAGGTGGAGCCCTCTTTAAGGGGAAAAAGCGATGCCAATGAGTGCAATGAAAGCTCGCTTTCAAATTGCCGAGTGCAGCTCGCTTTATCAAAAAAGAGGGACGGGGTGATTTTCGAAAAGAGATACCATTTAACGGTCTCCTCGATACCCTCCTCAAACTGCAGAGATGGCTCCCAGCCGAGTTCCTTCTGTAGCTTTCTAGAGTCAATAGCATAACGCATATCGTGACCCTTTCTGTCAGTTACATAAGTGATGAGATTCATATCCTCGCCTTCCTTTCTGCCGAGCAGAAGGAAAAGGTAAGATATAGTTTTCAACATCCTTATTTCAGATATTTCCTGTCATTATCCTCAAACCAGTCAGCCAGCGCTTCCTCAAAGCTCCACTTAAACTGATAACCGCAGTTCTTCAACTTCTCACCACAGATATTAGTAGAAATCTGGAGCTTCGTAAGTATCCGCTAAACGCCGTATTGCATATCTCAAAATAATGTTGTACCTTTGTACGGCGGCATCATTTTTCTAATTTTGAGACAAGAATACGCAATTTAGCCCCCCATCAGCACAAGCTAATGGAGGTTATACCTTAATTTGACTAAATAATAAATTCATTTTTATTGTTCCTCATCTTCCCAGAACTCAGGAAGAAGAGTATAATACTTATCCTCAGGCGTAGAATCTATGTGCTTCAACACATAACAAAGCCAACGCTCAGGATTTTCATCTAGCACCTTACATGTAATGGTGATATACAAAACCAGTACATAAACCTATATCCACTTATCCAAATAACATTTAAAATCCTCTATACCTATAACCTCCACTTTAGGAAAAGGAATATCTTCCAGGACCTTAAAGTGCTTGTCTTCTGTAACAATACACTTTGCATTTGCAGCAATGGCACAATCTACAAACTTATTGTCATCTTTATCTGCCTCAATTAAAGCAAAAGTATAATGAGGATCTTTGCGAATTACATTGGGTCTAGTCAATATAGCATAAACTATGGCCTCAGAAACTTGAGAAGATATATTACGAGATAAAACCTCTGAATACTCCTCTATTATTTCATTGGACACACAAAGGTTATAATCGCCTCTAAGAAAAGCATTCCACACCTTACGATACGGACTTCTAGGGGCGATTGACATAATCAAACTATTTGTATCCAATACAATATTCATAACCTAAAGATTATAATATTGGTTTATTGTATGGAGTACGTTCATGGAGATGCCGGAAACTCTCGATACGTTCTTCATTCAAGGTTCCTTCATTCCACATTCTATCTAATTCAGCATCAGCCATCTGAACAAAATAATCGGAGATTACCTTATTCAAATCTCGCAAAGCCTCAGGAGTCTTGATAAATGACAGCATATCGAGGATTTGCAATTGAGCTTGATTCATTGTTGCTACCTGTGCCATAATAATTCATTTTATTAATATCTAACCGCAAAAGTACACTTTTTCCTCGAAACCACCAAAAAAATCGAAAGAAATCTGCAACTCATCAGCCAATTACCCCAAAATCATCAGTAAACAGCAACCTATAAACTATTAATTGTAAATTATAAATTGCGAACTTCCCTCACCCGGCGGTTCCATCCCGCACAATCTGGCGAGACCTTTGATGGTCCGCCAACCTTAGAGCGCAGCGGTTCCGAGCGACGAGGAGGAGCGGTTACATCCCCTGTCCCCTGAGGGGAAAGGGGCTTGGGGAAAGCGGTGGAGCCTCCCTTAAGGGTAAGGGAGGACGGGTGGGTTTTCGAAAAAAACTCTTTGAATTGTTTCTCGAATATGAGAAACCAGTTCCCTTCTATGGGCAACAATCCAAACATTGCAATTGGAATGTTCCCTCAAAAACGATTCTACGACCGAAGCGAGTAGAACCGTTTTTCCCGTACCCGTTGGCATTTGTGCCATCACGGACCGATGAAGGCGCAACGCCTTCTCAATCCGTTCCT
>OOCQ01000314.1_pt1 | contig 42700 bp, 30 predicted proteins | sample 1671121 | NCBI WGS metagenome assembly OOCQ01 (sample SAMN06348124, study PRJEB24527) | human gut metagenome | biome: human gut; feature: ankylosing spondylitis patient; material: feces | host: Homo sapiens | place: China | collected 2015-10 | reverse complement strand
GTATTACACATTTTTATTGTTTATAAAATGTGTCTACCTATATCAGTATAAGACACTCCTTGTCGCTGAACAGCGAGTTTACGAGTCGCATAGGCTTCACATGTTCAGCCTCGAACTTGAGATATTCCTCAACCCATGGTCCTTTCTCGCCATTAGTGAATTTGTTTGATTCGTCGGTGTGGTAGTTCAGATACGCCATGTTCTTTTCGTTCATCTCGTATTTGACGTCAAGCTGCGGACAGCAGCCCTTCAGCCCGTCTCCGAAGGCAGCCATACTCATCGCACAACGGTAGACCACGGTAGAGCGTGCGTCAACACGCTTCTTTCCCTTGAACACTTCCGGGAAGTTACGTGCCATTCTCTCCGCAATGCCCTTGTGCTGTCTTGCTCCCAATGGAGTAAGGTCGCCGCTGTGTCCTTCTGTTTCAATGAACACCTTGCGCAATCTGCCGAGCACGTCTTTTCCGAGTGGAGTGATGCAGCCCGCCTTTTCAGCATCTTCGAGAAGTCCGATGGTCAGTTTGAAGTCTCCTTCACCAAGAAGATAGCGAGAGCCATGTCTTGCGTAGTGGCTGATATAGAATGGGGTATATCCTTTTGGTGCAGGAGTCAGCTTCCCAGTCACTTCTGGGTAAGCGAGATAAACGCCGCCGGCTTTGTTCAGGTCGGCACTGATTTCCTCGAATGATGTCTGTGCCGTTGCTCCGCTTGCGAGCAGAGTCATGATGGCAGAAAGTGTTATTTGCTTTATAGAAACCATGTCTTGATGTATTTATTTTTTATGAAAGTGCTTTCTTAATTACCGGATTGCGAGGACAGTCTGTATAATACCGGCTGAAGCTCGCAATCCGGGTCTTGTGTGTGTGTTTATTTATAGTATAGTTTAAGGTAAATTACTTCGTGTAACCGTCGTTCTGCTTCAGGTTAGGCATGTTTGAGAACTCTGTAGCTGGGATAGGGAAGAGCTTGAAGTGGTCTTCAACGTCAGAACCATCGCGCACTCCATTTTTCCAGTCCCAGTTGCGTCCTGAAGTGAATTTTCCGAAACGTATGAGATCTGTACGGCGTACGAGCTCCGAAGCAAGCTCTCTCTGACGTTCGTCAAGTATGAAGTCAAGGTTGAGCTGGTCGGCTGTGATGTCTCCCGAAACGTCAGAACGGATGCCGTCTTTTGCATATTTGCCCGACATATAGGCACGCTCGCGAATTTCATTCACGTAGCCAAGAGCCTCCTCTTTAGTGCCCTGTGCTCCTCTCAATATTGCTTCTGCGGCGATGAGATAAGCTTCTGCCGTACGGAACAGCGGGAAGTCAATTGAAGAGTATGCGTCGCCCTGTGCAGGGATAGTGTTGTCCTGGTTTACGTTGCGCCATTTGATGTAGCCGTAGCCGCAGGTGAAGGTGCTTGTCATGTTGTCCTTGTCGTCCCATGTCTCCTTCTTCTGGTTAGGCAGGGCGGTCATGAACTGAGCACGCTTGTCCTTCTTCTGGTTGCCCCATGTGTCGTTTGTGTCGAAAGTAACGTCGTCAGCATCAAAGGCATTTACGAGAGTGGTCTTGGAGCGTACGTTACCCCATCCGCGGGACCCGACGCCAGTGTTGTACAGTTCGTTCATCGGACCGTTAACGAAGGCTTTCACGTAGAAGTTCGTTCCTGCGGAGCTTTGTGCCTTGAGTCCGTCCTGTACGAGCGGCCATATAATCTCCTTGCACTTGTCGTTGTCGGCGAGGAATATGGTGCGGTAGTCGGAAGCCAAAGGATAGTGGCCGTCATTGATAACCATCTTTGCGTATGTCAGAGCGTCGTTGTAGCGGTTCTCGCCAATCCATGTTTCTGCGTTCAGATACATTCTTGAGAGCAGGAACCATGCAGCGACCTTGTCGATACGTCCGTATACGTTGGTTCCAGGAGCCTTGAGGTCAGCATCGATAGCCTTCAGTTCGCTCTCGGCGAAGTCGAAAATCTGCTTGCGTGTCCACTGTTCCGGAATATCCTTCACGCCGGTGTTCTCGTCGATGTAAGGTACGTTGCCGAAGAGGTCGCACAGTGTGGCATAGCAGTAGGCGCGGATAAAGCGTGCCTCGGCACGGTAACTTGCGCACTCTCCTCCGAGCTGGTCCCACAGGCCGCGGCTCTTCAGCTTGCCTTCTGTACACTCGCGCAGCATTTCGTTGCAGTAAGCGATGGTCATATAGAGCATTGTTTTATGCAAAGATAGTGCAAACCGAGAGTAAAAACATCAAGCTTGCTTGAAAGTTCTACCGAGGTGCCGCCTATCTTATGCAAAGATAGTGCAAATCGCTTGTAGTGCAAAATGAAAAGTGGAAGACTTTCATTTTTGTCGCTCATATTCTTGTTTATATCAAGACTTTTCCTGTAAATGATAGTTTATTTGCAGAATTCTCCTCCTAAGATAGCATTGGCGTTATAGTTAACCCTGAAGGATGTTGACAAATGTTGCCTGACTTAAAATAAGGAACTTTTCAAACTTGTAGAGTGATAAAAAAGATAAAATATATTGTTGTTTTAGTTAATTTATATTTAATAATGGATGTGGTCGTGTGTGTGTCATTAGTAAAAGTAGTACCTTTGCACCGCATTTTGCAAAAATAACAAATAAACAAAATTAAAAAGAAATGTTGAATCATTACGAAACCGTTTTCATTTTGACTCCCGTTTTGTCTGATGAACAGATGAAGGAAACGGTCGCTAAATTCAAGACTCTGCTTACCGACAAGGGTGCTGAGATTCTGAATGAGGAGACTTGGGGACTGAAGAAGATGGCTTATGCAATCCAGAAGAAGTCAACAGGTTTCTATTGCCTGCTTGAGTTCAAGGCTGAGCCGTCAGTTGTTGAAAGACTTGAGATTGGATACCGCCGCGATGAGAAGGTAATCCGTTTCATGACAGTTAAGCTTGACAAGTATGCTTCAGAGTATGCTGTCAAGAGAAGAAACAAACTTGGTAAAAAAGAGGAGGCTTAAACAATGGCACAAGAATCAGAAATCAGATACTTGACTCCACCTTCAGTGGACACAAAGAAGAAGAAATATTGCCGTTTCAAGAAGAGCGGTATTAAGTACATCGACTATAAGGATCCTGAGTTCCTGAAGAAGTTCTTGAACGAGCAGGGAAAGATCCTTCCACGTCGTATCACTGGAACATCTCTGAAGTATCAGCGTCGTGTGGCACAGGCTGTAAAGCGTGCTCGCCAGATCGCACTGCTTCCTTACGTAACTGACTTGATGAAATAATTTAAAGGAGGATTACAGAATGGAAATTATACTGAAAGAAGATATTATCGGCTTGGGATACAAGAACGATATCGTGAATGTAAAGTCAGGTTATGGCCGTAACTACCTCATCCCACAGGGAAAGGGTGTCATCGCTTCAGAGTCAGCAAAGAAGGTGCTCGCAGAGAACCTCAAACAGCAGGCTCGTAAGCTTGAGGCTATCAAGGCAGAGGCTCAGAAGAAGGGTGACGCTCTGAACGGTGTAGCTCTCGTTGTTGAGATGAAAGTTTCTGCAAACGGCGTTACCTATGGTTCTGTAAACGCAGCAACCGTAGCAGAGGAGCTCAAGAAGAAGGGTTTTGACGTAGACCGTAAGATTATCACAATGCGTGAGGCAAAGAAGCTTGGCGACTACACAGCTACTGTACACTTCCACAAGGAAGTTCTCGTAGAGATTCCTGTAAAGGTTGTAGCAGAGAACGCTGAGGTAGTAGAGACTCCTGCAGAGGCTCCTGTAGAGGCAGCTCCAGCAGCAGAAGAGGCTCCGGCAGCAGAATAATAAATTAATGTATTATAAAAAAAGTCCCGGTAAATGTGACAAGTTCATGTTTGCCGGGACTTTTTCGTTAATGGATAAATGACTATGATAAAACATCTTTTATTGACAGCAACCATACTCCTCTTTGGCTTTACAGCAACAGCCACGCCCTATAAAGTCGGGAAGCAGCCCAAAGGCGTAGTGCAGAAAGGTCTGCGCTCCATCACCGAAGACGCTGCCCGTGCACATGTGTATTTCCTTGCCGACGACCTGCTCGAAGGGCGGCAGGCAGGGCATAGAGGCTCGCGGCTTGCCAGCCTGTACATCGTTTCGCAGATGCGCCAGTTGGGAATTTCGCCGCTGACGGACGGCGGCTACCTGCAGCCCTTCGAAGCCTGTGCCAAGCCTGTGCTCCACCGCATGCCGCGCTATTATGTGGAGGCAGACTCCGTGGCGAAGATAAAGAGCCGGGAGCATTGCCGCCTCTCCCTCTCCAACGTGCTCGGCATGATACCCGGAAGGAAAAGCGACGAATACGTAGTGGTGGGCGCCCATTTCGATCATGAGGGCATGAATCCGGAGCTTGCCGGCGACAATATATATAATGGTGCCGACGACAACGCGTCGGGTGTGAGCACCGTGCTGCAGATCATGAGGGCTTTCATGGAGAGCGGAGCCAAGCCGGAGCGTACGGTCATCTTCGCCTTCTGGGACGGCGAGGAGTACGGACTGCTCGGGTCGAGGTATTTCGTGGAGAACTTCAGCGGCATGGGCAAGGTGAAGAGCTATCTTAACTTCGACATGGTGGGAGGAAACAACCGTGCCGACGACCCGTCGTACTTTGTTTATTTCTTCTCCGCCAGCCATCCTGAATACGGAGAATGGCTGCGCAGGGACATAGCCGAAAACGGTTTCCGCCTGAACCCCAACTACAAGTCGTGGGACAATCCCGTGGGCGGCAGCGACCAGGGTTCGTTTGCCCGCAAGGGCATCCCCGTGGTATGGTACCATACTGATGCGCAGCCTCATTACAACCATCCCTCCGACGAGGCTCCGACGGTGAATTATCAGAAGCTTGCCGACATCTCTCGGGTGTCGTTTCTCACGGCATGGCATTTGGCGAACGAATAGGTGCATAAACTTTGTATTGCACAGTAGACATTGCAAAAGATGGATTTATAATGATAAAAAAATAGAGATATATCAATAAATAATTCAAAAAATTGTGTCATTTCGCTACTTTTATTATATTTGCATCAACAAAAAAGATATTATTCTAACTAAATACACGTAAATACATTAATTAATCTATGAGCGAAAAAAGAGTTTATACCTTCGGTAATGGTAAGGCTGAAGGTAGAGCAGACATGAGGAACTTGCTCGGTGGTAAGGGTGCCAACTTGGCGGAAATGAACCTTATCGGTGTGCCGGTTCCTCCAGGATTCACCATCACTACAGACGTATGTAACGAATATTTTGAGAAAGGAAAGGAAGACGTAGTCAATCTTTTGAAAGACGATGTCATCGCTTCCGTACACCATATTGAGGGCTTGATGAACAGCAAGTTCGGAGATATAGAGAATCCTCTTCTTGTCAGCGTGCGTTCAGGTGCAAGAGCTTCCATGCCAGGTATGATGGACACCATCCTCAACCTCGGTCTCAACGACGAGGTTGTAAAGGGTCTGGCAAGAAAGACCGGCAACGAGCGTTTCGCATACGACAGCTACCGCCGCTTCGTACAGATGTACGGTGACGTGGTGCTCGGCATGAAGCCAGTAAACAAAGAAGACATCGACCCGTTCGAGGCAATCATCCAGAAGGTGAAAGCCCAGCGCGGTATTTCTCTCGACAACGAGATGACCGTTGATGAGCTCAAGCAGCTCGTAGAGCTCTTCAAGGCAGCCATCAAGGAGCAGACAGGCAAAGACTTCCCTACAGACCCAATGGACCAGCTTTGGGGCGCCATCTGCGCCGTGTTCGACAGCTGGATGAACGAGCGTGCCATCCTCTACAGAAAGATGGAAGGCATCCCGGCAGAATGGGGAACAGCCGTTTCAGTAATGGCGATGGTATTCGGAAACATGGGCGACACTTCAGCCACTGGTGTATGCTTCAGCCGTGACGCAGCAACAGGAGAGAACGTCTTCAACGGAGAGTATCTCGTAAACGCACAGGGCGAGGACGTTGTGGCAGGTATCCGCACGCCGCAGCAGATTACAAAGCTTGGCTCACAGCGCTGGGCACAGCAGCAGCAGATTCCAGAAGAGGAGCGTGCAGCAAAGTATCCTTCAATGGAAGAGGCAATGCCTGAAATCTTCGCTCAGCTGGACGCTCTGCAGAACAAGCTCGAAAAGCACTACCACGACATGCAGGACATGGAGTTCACCGTACAGGAGGGCAAGCTGTGGTTCCTGCAGACACGTAACGGAAAGCGCACAGGTACTGCAATGGTAAAGATAGCCATGGACCTGCTCCGCGAGGGCGAGATTGACGAGAAGACAGCCCTTGAGCGCTGCGAGCCGAACAAGCTCGACGAGCTGCTCCACCCTGTATTCGACAAGGACGCACAGAAGCAGGCTAAGGTGCTGACACGCGGTCTTCCTGCATCTCCAGGCGCAGCATGCGGTCAGATTGTGTTCTTTGCCGACGACGCAGAGAAATGGCACGATGCAGGCCATCGCGTAGTGATGGTACGTATAGAGACAAGCCCTGAGGACCTTGCCGGAATGGCTGCTGCCGAGGGTATCGTTACGGCACGTGGCGGTATGACCTCACACGCTGCCGTTGTAGCCCGCGGTATGGGTAAGTGCTGCGTATCAGGCGCAGGAGCACTCAATATCGACTACAAGGCAAAAACAGTGGAGATTGACGGCTACACTCTCAAGGAGGGCGACTACATCTCGCTCAACGGCTCTACAGGCGAAATCTATGCCGGCGAGGTTAAGACAAAGCCAGCTGAGGTGACAGGCGACTTCGCTGACCTGATGAAGCTTTGCGACAAATATACAAAACTCGTAGTACGTACAAACGCCGACACACCACACGATGCACAGGTTGCACGCAACTTCGGTGCCGTAGGTATCGGTCTCTGCCGTACAGAGCACATGTTCTTCGAGAACGAGAAGATTAAGGCAATGCGTGAGATGATTCTCTCCGACACTGTGGAGGGACGCAAGAAGGCTCTTGAGAAGCTGCTGCCTTATCAGACAAAGGACTTCTACGGAATCCTGAAGGCTATGGACGGATGCCCTGTAAACATCCGCCTGCTCGACCCGCCATTGCACGAGTTCGTGCCACACGATCTTGCCGGACAGCAGACTATGGCAGAGGAGATGGGACTTACCGTTTCGGAGATTCAGAAGCGCGTAGACAGCCTTAGCGAGCACAACCCTATGCTCGGACACCGTGGCTGCCGTCTCGGAAACACATATCCTGAAATCACAGAGATGCAGACAAGAGCAATCCTCGGTGCTGCAGTACAGCTGAAGAAGGAAGGCTTCAACCCGGAGCCGGAAATCATGGTTCCGCTCATCGGTATCGTCAACGAGTTCGACATGCAGGAAGAGGTTATCCGCTCTACCGCCAAGAAGATCTTCGAGGAGGCAGGCGTAGAGGTTGAGTTCAAGGTGGGTACGATGATCGAGATTCCTCGTGCTGCCCTCACGGCAGGCTACATCGCCAAGAAGGCAGAGTACTTCAGCTTCGGTACCAACGACCTCACTCAGATGACATTCGGATACAGCCGCGACGATATTGCAAGCTTCCTGCCAGTATATCTGGACAAGAAGATTCTGAAGGTAGACCCATTCCAGGTTCTCGACCAGACAGGTGTAGGCCAGCTGATAGAGATGGCTGTTGAGAACGGTCGCAAGACCCGTCCAACCCTCACCTGCGGTATCTGCGGTGAGCACGGCGGTGAGCCATCGTCAGTCAAGTTCTGCCACAAGGTAGGTCTCAACTACGTCAGCTGCTCTCCGTTCCGTGTGCCAATCGCACGTCTGGCAGCGGCGCAGGCTGCTGTAGAGGAATAATAAGATAAGCCCTCGTAACTAACGAGTTAGGCGGTAAGTCTCTGATAATAAAGAGGCTTGCCGCCTAAATTGTTTTTGATGGGTCTGCACGTTCTGCACACTAATCATGCAGAATTTGTAGGCTTTGCTTACAAAAACTGACACAAACTTTGGTGGTCGTGCTTACAAGTGCTTACAAACGATTTTTTTTAATAACATCCACAATTTTTCTGTTGCTATTTATGTTTAGCTAATCATCAGATGCTCTTGAGCGCAGATTTTATGCAGAAGTTATTTTTTGAATATTACTAAACAATGCTTTACGCGCTAGCCAAACCCCGAAAGGGGGTTATTTGTGGAAATTCAAAGATAATGCTTTACTCTGGATTTTCTGTGTACTACAAACGCAAATTCCAAGAAGGTTTTATTGATTATCAGCTACTTACATGTAGAAACTACTCGAAAAATTAGGCATTTTTTTATTGATAGGGGCAAAGTTGGGCTAAGGTTCATCCGGAATTTGGAGTGATTCAATTATGAACCTATAAGTAGCGGAGGTCTCCAGCCTCCGCAGTACCAAGTCGAATACAAATCATCATTATTCCATAAAGGTGCGATTTAAACATCCAGAAGGTGACACAGCATTTCTCCAACATTTCCAAGGTGATGATAGGCATACCACTATGGGAATGGATAAGCAACGCGAATTTTACGCCAAGCAGCTATAGTTAGGTTTCGTCATACAGCTATTCATTGTCATTAAGATGGAGTTGGACACAAGCCGAAAAATCGCATATGTTTTCATGTTTATTAACCCGTTCCCGTTTTGAATGTGGAGACAAATCTGCTATCTTTACAACGTAATGAGGAAAACTTTAGCCTCGTTGCAAATAAAAAAATGGAGATATATTCTGGAGAACTTCGCTTTTGTGAAGATTGCATCCATCGAACAACAGTAAATGGGTCGCAAAAAGATGAGATTCGGTGTGAAAGACTTGGAATTAAGTTGAAAGATGGCTCAGAAGCTAATCAATGTTTACTTTGTGATTTTGAAGAAACTACTTTTGCAAAGGCAAGTGCCCCCTATAAGCAACTCTGAACAACTTGGAGCAATTTGAACTAAGTCCCTCTAAATGAGGGACTTTTTTGGTAGTATGCTCGGCACGAGCATTGTCTAACGGGTGCAAGTCTCGAGTAAGCTCTAATAGCGGGATTTACATAGCCAAAGGCAAGGGTGTCCATCGTGAGTTGGAATCTGAAAGAAGCCGGCGGCAAACATCTGACCTAACGAACAGAAACTTCATACAAGGCATATGACCGTGGGTAAGGTTGCTATACAAACCAAAGCCCTATAGCTATTCGGAACGGTCGGTGGAGTTTCCTTGAGCTTGCGAAAAAATGAAGTGGGTATAAGATGGAAAGACAATGCCCTTATTCGAGGAGGTCTCATGGACGTTTCAAATAGTTGTTTTTACGAAAGAAGTGGAGTAAAGCTTGCCGTGAGAAGTCTGCAGACGCCATAGTAGTGCAACAGTCGATAACGTTGCACTAAGGGCTGAACATAACAGTTAAACGATAGTAATAGAAACATACCTCATGAAGGAAAAAATGCAGAAAACATTATCCCAAGTTAATGGCTGCCCCCAAAGAGACAGGTCGGAAACCGAATGGTATGGGGGAGTGCAGACCTTCATGTGGATGTGTGAAGACAACATCGTGGAAGTACCATTCGACAAGGAACACCTTTTCGAGCAAATCCTCAGTCCTGCAAATCTCAACCGAGCCTACAAGGCAGTGATGAGAAACAAAGGCTGTGGTGGTATCGACAAGATGTCGTGCGAGCAGCTGCTCCCATGGCTCTTGACCAATAAGGATGAACTCATCCGTTCCTTAATGGACGGTTCTTACCGTCCAAACCCAGTGAAAAGGGTAGAAATACCCAAGGACAATGGCAAGATGCGCCTGTTGGGAATACCTACAGTAGTAGACCGTCTGGTGCAACAAGCCATCAACCAAGTATTGACTCCCATCTATGAGAACCAATTCTCCAAGACGAACTACGGCTTCCGACCGAGAAGAGGATGCCATGACGCCCTGCGAGGAGCGCAAAGGATAATCAGCGAAGGCTACATATATGTAGTAGACCTTGACCTTGAACGCTTCTTCGACACGGTGAGCCATAGCAAAATCATAGAAATCCTCAGCCGTACGGCTAAGACGTCGAATACGCATGTGTATATGGAAAGCTTAGAAGAAACCCAAGACAAAAGTGGCAAACCTCATTAAATGTGGTATTAATAAATACAAAGCATACGAATGGGGTAATACTCGTAAGGGTTATTGGCATATAGCTAATAGTCCTATTTTAGCAACTGCGATAAGTAACAACAATCTACGTGCAGCAGGGTATGCTACTTTGATGGGGTCATATTTCGAATGGCACCCAAAATAGGAACCGCCGTATGCGGAACCGCATGTACGGTGGTGTGAGAGGTCGGAAAATCACTGATTTTAGGTATTGCACATTCTTTTGCCTATTTATAATTTTGCAGCGCAATAGCAAAATGCAAATCAAGTGGCTGATAAAAGAAACATACTGACATTATCGATGCTCGCAGCAAGCCTTGCTGCCGCTGCCGACAATATTTGCGGACATGTAGTGGATGCCGCAAACAATGATGCTGTGCCCTATGCAACGGTGATAATCACCGATGAGCACAACAGAAAACACACCACCGTGAGCGACATTTCGGGAAACTTCATGTTCCATGACATCGGTTCCGGCAGATACACCGTCAGTGTGTCATACCTGGGCTACCACACACTGACACAGACATACACCAGCCGGAACGGGGAAACCGCAACCCTTACGCTGCGGTTGAAGCAGGACAACCGCATGCTGAATGAGGTGGTGGTGACGGCACACGAGTCGCAGGGCATTACCACATCGTCGGTCATCGACCGCAAGGCAATAGAGCATCTGCAGCCGTCGAGCTTCACCGACCTGCTCTCGCTGCTGCCGGGTGGAACGACACAGCTGCCCGACCTGACCAACGCCAACAGTATAAAACTGAGGCAGGCAGGAAGCGGAGGCAGCAACTACGACATCAGTTCCATGGGAACAGTGTTCGTGGCCGACGGTATCCCGATGAACAGCAATGCCAACATGCAGACAGTGAAGCAGGCATCGAGCAGCAGTGCCGGCGACCCTGATGCCGGCAGAAACCACACCGCAAGCGGCGTGGACATGCGCAGCATACCTACCGACAACATAGAGAGCGTGGAAGTGATACGAGGCATAGCCCCGGTGGAGTACGGCGATATGACAAGTGGCGTGGTGCTCATCAGGCGCAAGCTGAAAGCCACACCGTTCGAGGCGCGCTTCAAGGCCGACTCCTACAGCAAGCTGCTGTATGCAGGCAAGGGAATGCAGTTCGGCAGCTTTGTAATGAACCTCGGTATGGACTACCTCGACGCCAAGGCTGACCCACGCAATCCGATGAACAACTACAAGCGGCTGACGGCATCAGCCCGTATGCAAGACACGTGGCAGCTGGGCACCGCACGGCTACGCTGGCGCAGCAACACCGACTACACAGGCTCATTCGACGATGAAAAGCACGATCCGGAAATACTGAAGCAGAAAGACGACACATACAAATCTACGTACAACCGGCTCAGCATGAGCCATTCCGTGCTGCTCACGTCCGGCAGCGAATCATTCTTCAAGTCAGTCAGCCTCGACGTGGCAGCTGCCTACGAGTGGAGCAGGATAGAACAGCAGAAGAGCATAAGCCTGAGCCGCGACATTGCAGCGTCCACATCGCTGGAGGAAGGCAAGCACGACGGCACGTTCCTGCCTTATCACTATGTGTCGAACGTGACCGTAGACGGCAGGCCGCTCAACGTGTATGCAAAGCTGAAGGCACAGTTCGCCCTGGGCAGCGGCAGGCTGGCGCAGAGCATCACTGCCGGAATGGAATGGAAGATGGACAAGAACTATGGCAGGGGACAGGAATACGACCCGGCGCTGCCCGTGAGTCCAGGTACGCCCTATCGTCCGCGCATATACAGCAGTATTCCGGCGATGCACCAGCTGAGCTTCTTTGTGCAGGACAATCTGAGTATGCCTGTGGGCGGCAACCTGCTTTCGGCACAGATAGGGCTGCGCGGAAGCAGTATGGCTAACATTGCACGGGAATACGCCATGAGCGGAAAAGTATATCCCGACCCCAGGTTCAACCTGCAATGGAAATTCCCGGAAATCAGCATAGCCGGAATGCCGATGACCGTAGACCTGAACGGTGGGTGGGGGCGGCAAAGCAAGTTTCCTACGCTGCTCCAGATTTATCCAGACCTCGTATACACCGACCTCATCGAGCTTAACTATTATAACCAGAATGCCGACCTCAGGCGGCTGCATCTGCGCACATACATCGACAACCCCACGAACTACAGGCTTGCACCGGCAAGAAACGACAAATGGGAAGTAAGGCTCGGAGCACAGTGGGACGGCAACACAGCAAGCGTGACCTATTTCCGCGAGCGTATGGACGACGGCTTCCGCACATCCGTAAAAGTGCGCCCGTACAGCTACAAGGATTACGACGAGAGCGCCATAGACGGAAGCAGCCTGAGCGCGCCCCCGTCGCTCAGCGGTCTGCCGTATGCAGAAAAACGCCAGCTCGGCACATACACCACAACCACGAACGGCAGCAGGCTGATAAAGGAGGGCATCGAATGGCAGGTGGCAACAAAGCGCTTCGAGACGCTGAAGACAAGACTGACCGTGAACGGGGCGTGGTTCAGGACAACATACACGAACAGCGAACCGATGTTCCGCAGCAACACCACAGCCGTGGTGGACGGCACGCCGGTGAACAGCCTCTATATCGGCTATTACGAGAACACGGCGGGGACAGTGCGCGAGCAGCTGAACACCAACTTCATGGCAGACACCTATATACCGCGGCTCGCCCTCTCGTTTTCGCTCACCGCCGAGTGTATGTGGTTCACGTCGTCGAAATCCATCCGCACCAGCGGAGTGCCGCTGAAATACATCGACAGCAACGGCGACATACACGACTTCACGGAAGACAGCAGGCAAGACGTGTATCTGCAATGGCTCGTGAACAAATACAATGATTCAGCGTGGCTCAAGCAGAAAGTGCCGTTCTATATGTTTATGAATCTGAAAGTGACAAAGGATTTCGGCAGATGGATGAAGATTGCACTCTTCGTGAACCGCATGATCGACTATATGCCCGACTATACCACAAACAGCGGCATGAAAGTGAGGAGAACATCCAAGCCGTATTTCGGCATGGAAATGAACTTCAACATTTGAAACAAATTTAAAAAGAAAGACAATATGAAAACATCAAATCTATTTATGCTCATTGCCGTGTGTCTGATGGCATTCGCAGCATGTAGCAGCGACGACGGTCCGTCGATCGACACAACACCTGCAGATATAAGAATCACGTTCGCCAAGCCTGCCGGATACAGTGGCGAACTGACGCTGACAGACATCAAACTGACGCTGACGGACATCAACACTGGCAAGGAAACGCCGTTCAACGCACCCGTGGCAGAAGATATGGCGGTAACGCTGAAAAACGTGGCTGGCGGCTATTACAGAATCAGCGCTACTGGAAAGATGGGCTATAGGAACAGCGACCTCGTGGAAAAGACTGTAGACGTGGCGGCATACAGCGACGGAACGGTGCTCTCAAGGGAGAATGCCGCCGTAAGCCTCGCGCTGCAAGTGAGTTCTCAACCGGACCCCGACCCGGAAGACATTGCATACCGGGGCTTCGTGATGGCGGAAATATTCTGTGCCGGAACGGCAAACGCGCAGGGCGGCTACTATTATGCCGACAAGTATTTCGTGATATACAACAATACCGACCACGTGCTCTACGCCGACTCGCTCGTGATAGCCGAAAGCGATTTCATGACCACAATGAAGCAAGACTACAAGCCGAACATCATGGACACCGACATGGCAGTGGCGGCAATGTATATGATACCGGGTTCCGGACGTGACGTTCCGGTGCAGCCGGGTGGCAAGCTGCTGATAGTGGACAATGCACTGAACCACACCGTGGCAAACCCGAACTCATGGGATATGACCACTGCAGACTACGAATGGTATGACGAATCGACGAATCCACAGTTCACGGACATCGACAACCCGAAAGTGCCGAATCTGGAAAAGATATATTGCAGCACACTGACACTGTGGAGTCCGCACACACAGGGATTCAAGTCGTACGCCCTGGCAAGGATGCACACCGACAAGAAGACATTCCTCGTGGATTATATATACGACTATGCGTACCATCTTACGGGACAGACAGGCGAAGCCGATATGACGGGCACGAGCTACCGGTTGCCGAACAGTTGGATACTGGATGCCGTGAACATGAGCACCAAGGCTGGATTCCAATGGATAGTGACATCGCCTGCGCTCGACCGTGGGTTCACATACAATTCAGAGTTCAACTGGGACGACAGCCGATTCGGGAAGAGCGTGCGGCGCAAAGTGGTGGCAATGGACGGCAGTAGGGCGATACTGGCGGACACGAACAACTCTACGGAGGATTTCGAGCCGAGGGTAAAGGCAGATCCGTTCCATGTGTTCGGCATGAAGAAATAATGCAGCACTGATGGCTGAAAGAAAACTGACAAACAGTTTATCCATATTATGAACATAAGTATAAAGGCAGGAGTACTGCTCGGGAGCGTCTTCGTCGCTGCAGCAATGCCGGCATCGGCAAACGATAGCATATTGCAGAACAGGCAGGAGTATGGTTCGGAGCGCATGCGCTTCAGACGGGAAACACTTGCCAGTCCGGCGCTGAGAAACTTTCTGCATGCACCTTCCATGTCGGAAGTAGCCGTCAGTGCAACGGCGGAACCTGCTGCAGCCGCGCGAATACCGCAGTTGGGCAGAGGCGGCAGAGCGTTCGGCATAGAAGCTTCTTCGTTCCAGAATATAGGGGCGAACAGTGCGGTGTGGGGAGAGGCATCATACCGGAACGGAAGAAAATATGATGTGGCGTGGAACGAAACGAGTGATTTCCTGCTTCTCTACCCGTATGTCATGGGCGATGCCAAGGGCGGCGACCTGGACAGCGAGGAGTACAGGCTCGACGGTGGGTACTCCGCGCGTTGTGGCAGAGTGTGCTATGGCGTGAACCTGGGTTACAGGGCACTGTCGGAATACCGCGACCGTGACCCCCGTCCCGGCAATACTGTGGCTGATCTGTACGCAAGAGCGGCATTAGGCTATGGCATCAGCGGCAACTACAGCATTGCGCTGACGGCAACGGCTGGGAAATACAAGCAGACAAACGAGCTGGCTTTCTACAACGAGTTGGGTGCACAGATGGTTTATCATCTGACGGGCATCGGCAACGACTTCACCCGCTTCTCGGGCCAGGGCAGCAACTGCTTCTACAAGGGCTACAACCTGGGTGCGGAGATAAGTCTGGCAAGCAGGGATATTGTCGGGTGGTCGGCTTCTGCCGGATATATGTTTACGCAGAAGGAGAAAGTGCTTACCGACTTCAACCGTCTGCCGCTGAACAGACTGGAGATAAATACGCTGAGCGCAGCTGTCGGCTACGGCAGCCGGTCTTGGGGTGGCAGGCTGAGTGGGAGTATTGCCGGGCGCAGGGGCGTGGACAACATATTCGGAGATGCAACCGGAAACGTATATCCGCAGATAGGCAGCCGGAAGCAATATGACGGAAAGCTTGCGGAGATAAAGGCTGGAGGATACTGGACTGCAGGCTTGTCCGGAAAGGCATCTGTAAGCATAGAACCGGAAATGGCATACGCTTCGTTCTGCAGCAGCCATTATACATCGGGTAATAAATTCGACAGCAACGATCTTTATGTGGGAACATCTGCCGGCATTGTCTATGGCGACAGCAAGAAAATGTTTTGCGCAAAGGCAGAGATAAGGCGTAGAGAGAACCTGGCGTCAAGTTTGGATATTCACAGCAGTGTGAACGAACAGCTTTCCGCCACACTGCAGGACATAAACAGATATATGGGCGAGGGGGAGACGGAGTTCGGCGTGGGACTGGAATATTCATTCAGAATATGGAACGACAAGGCTATAACGGCGGCAACCGCCTGGAAGCACACAGCATACCACAATGGAAGCAGCAACTGCTACGAGGTCAAGCTGGCACTAAGCCTATAGGACAATCGGTGAGAAAAACACTAATAATAAAAATATCAAGCAAAATGAAAAAGCATTTACTATTTTGGAGCATACTGTTCTGCAATGCAGCAGTGGCACAGACATTCTCCGGCGGAACGGGAACGAAAAGCGATCCGTATCTGATAAGCAACGTGAACGACCTGAAGGAACTAAGCAATATGACCGATACTCCGGGAGCCGACGGCACACAGCAGACATACGGGAAATTCTTCAGATTGACACAGGATATCACTGAGCCTTTCGAGGGAATGATTGGCTACGAGGGCTTCTTCAAGGGCGACTTTGACGGTGGGGGACATTGCATCACGCTGAATATAAATATGCCCACCGACAACTATGTGGGACTGTTCGGAACGGTGAAGAGTGGGGCTGTGCATGACCTCGCGGTGAGTGGTTCGGTTGTAGGCTGCAACTATGTGGGTGGTATCGTGGCAAATCCTACCAATGAAGCCTTGCTGTATAATCTATGCAACTATGCCGACGTGAAATCAACGTCGACAAGTATGCTCTCGTGTGTGGGCGGCGTGATAGGAGGAATCATATCAAAAGCCGAAGGAACAATGCAGGGGGCAACGGTGAGCTGCTGTGCAAACTACGGTAATGTTTCGAGCGATGGGTGCGCCTTGGGCGGAGTTATAGGCTATTCCGGCCAGCAGACGGGAAACACTATCAGCGATGTGGCAAACTACGGATTTGTGGAAAGTTCTAACTCGAAGAGAATTGCCGGCACTATCGGCAATCCGATGTGGAACGACAAGGTGCACCGCATAGCAAACTTTGGCATGTTTAGCAGCGAAGACTTTTCAGGTTGCATTGGAAATGCCAACCCTACGGACATAGGCGAGATTATTTACGACAGGCAGATGGCGCACTCTTCTGTTTCAATACCTGCACAGGAGAGGAACACTGCCGAACTGTTGGGTGAAGGGCAAAAAGAGACACTGGGCGATAGTTGGGTGTATGCTGATGGCATGTTGCCGCGCCCGAATATGAACGGACTTGAGAATAGCGACATTGCCGTGCTTTATGCTACGCCCGTAATACTTGCAGACGGGGACAAACTTGACAGTGTGACAAAGAATTTCAGAGTTTCTTTGGGTAATGTCGAAAACGGAAAAGTGGTGTGGAAGGCAAATAACGGTCTTGTAGAAATCCAGGGTGATGGCACTGCAATAATACATGGCGCAGGAACGGAGGTCCTCACTGCTACATACAATAGCGCGTCGAGGAATGTTGCCATCATAATTAAGGGAACTGACGGCATAAACAGTATCAACGTGAGCCGTAACACAGGAGACGACGTATGGCGCAACCTCAGCGGACAAGCTGTCAGCACTCCGACACACGGCATATATATCAGAAACGGAAAGAAAGTCATTGTGAGATGAAAAAGGCTGCAATATCATTAATGGCTTGGGTTGCTGCATTGCAGATGAATGCAGTGCCGGCAAACCCAAAGCCTTTCACCTATACACAGCCTGACGGGACATCGGTCGTGCTCACATTGGTTGGCGATGAGTTTTCGCATACTTATATCGACGGACAGGGCCGTGCTGTGGACATAGATGGCGATGGCTATGTAAGGGTTGTTGCCACTTCCGGCATCCAATATGTGAGGCAGAACCGTGTATTGGCAATGGATGCAAGGAAGCAGAAGGGGCACAATGTGAAAATGCACGTGAGCAAGGCGGCAACAACGGGAGAAGTACATGGACTGATAATCCTCGTGAATTTCGATGATTTAAAGTTCACGAATACAAAGGAATACATCCATAACCAAATGAATACGGAGGGATTCTGTGAGAATGGGGCAACGGGATCGGCACGCGATTATTTTATTACTCAATCCTCTGGACAGTTTTCTCCTACATTCGACGTTGTGGGGCCGGTAACTCTGGATATGCCGTATCGCTACTACGGCGGCAACGATGCCAAAGGCAGCGACAGGCATGCCGACGTTATGGTTTTCTCAGCTGTGCAAAAGGCTGTAGAGAAAGGACTGGACTTGGATAAATATGATGCCGACAGCAACGGGATTGTGGATATGGTTTATGTAATATACGCAGGATTGGGCGAAGCCGACGGCGGAGACAAGAATACGGTGTGGCCACATATGTGGAATTTGCAGGCGAGTGCTCAGTTCGCTAATCAACAGGTGGGTGGCAAGAGAATCGGGCTTTATGCTTGTTCTGCCGAATACCGTGGCGACAAATCGTTCAGTGGCATCGGCACTTTCTGCCATGAGTACGGACATTGTCTGGGACTGCCTGATATCTACGATGTTGACTATAGCGGTGGCTATGGCATGGGCTACTATGATATTATGTCGAGCGGCAGCTATCTGAACAATGGGAACACACCGCCAAACTACAGCGGCTTTGAACGTTACAGTGTAGGATGGATGATGTATGATGATGTCACGGTGGCTGGCGATATAACTCTTTCGTCCATCGAAGAAAGCAACAGAGCCGTCAGACTGTCATCGCCGACAAATCCGGATGAATATTTTGTATTGGAGAATCGGCAAAAGGAAGGTTGGGATGCATATCTGCCGGCACGCGGACTGATGATAACGCATATAGATTACGATGAACAGATATGGGACAACAACAAAGTGAACGATATTCCAGACCATCAGCACGTGATGATGATGGCTGCTGATAACGTATGGAACAAATCAACGATGAGTGGCGATCTCTATCCCGGGTTGTTGAACAATACTGAATTCACGGATGCTTCAATACCAAATTCAAATCTATGGGACGGTAAAAAGCTCGGGAAATCTGTTACTGCCATAAAAATGGAAGGCAACAACGTGAGTTTCCGTATCAATATTGATGTCTCTGGAATTGCATTGCCAAATGCCGTTAGCGAAAGAGAATGCAAAAGAATCTACAGCATCGACGGTATGCAAATACCAAATGCCTATAGTCGGAATATTATAATAAATGTCGGCAAATATAGATAAAAGCACGGTTCGGAAGGTAAAAAACGTTCTTTCCTGTAAAATCATTAGCTTCAGGTATTGCATGTATTATAAAAATAATATACTTTTGCAGTTAAATAACTGCTTTTTGTCACATAAAGCCACTATATGACAAATAATTAGAAAGAGATATTAAGATATGTTATACATATTGTTATTGGTGTAACATTCGTATAATTCTAATAATAACTATAAAGAATAGCTATATGAACAATATTAAAAAACTATTCCTTTCGGCTTTGCTCATTCTGGGTACGACTGTAGTCAATGCCGTTCCGGCAATGAAAAGTTGGAAGAAAATGATTCTTTCCGATGGAACAGCAGTGGAGGTAACACTCATCGGTGATGAGTACGCACATTATTATATAACGCGCGACGGCAGGACACTTGCTCCGCGTGCTGATGGAAAACTTGCCCCTGTAAGTGCTGTGCAGATTGCTGATATGGCATTTCAGCGGCAGGCAGCAATGGCAAATGCCAGGCAAAGGTTGTCTTTCGCGCGCCAAGCGAAGGCCGCCCCGGCTTCAAAAGGAAGAAATACTGTATGCCGCCTGCCATCAATTGATGACAAAACCATATTCCGTGGCAGTAAGAAGGCACCTGTGATTCTTGCGTATTTCAGCGACAAGAAGTTCTCGAAGAGCGACGAGCAGATCGTGAAGTTCTACGACAACGTCCTGAACAAGGAAGGATTCAACGAGTATGGTGCAGCAGGAAGCGTACACGATTATTTCAAGGATATGAGCCGTGGCGTATTTGACCTGACGTTCGACATCATCGGTCCGGTTAAGGTAAGCAAGTCGGCAACATACTACGGCGGACCGTCGGTGATAATGGGCGGAACAGACCATATCGGTGAATTCATAACAGAGGCGGTGAAAAACGCTGACGCAGCTTACAACATCGATTGGTCGAAATACGACTGGGACGGCGATGGCGAAGTGGAACAGGTGTTTGTGCTGTATGCCGGCTACGGACAGGCTACCGGTGGACCAACTGGAACAATATGGCCCAACGCCTGGACTCTCGACGAGGCAACAGCAAATAACGACGGTAACGGAGGATTCTCTTTGGATGGAGTATTCATAAATCAATACGCGTGCAGCAATGAACTGTACCAGAGTTCGGGCAGCACACCGATGGGACTGGGCGTGTTCTGCCACGAGTTCTCACACTGTATGGGGCTTCCCGACATGTATGACACGAACTACAGCAACACACCGACTATGGGCGACTGGGATTTGCTGGCAAGCGGCAGCTACAATGGACCGAATGGTATAGGTTGGTGTCCGGCAGGATGGACAAGCTATGAGCGCGCATATGCAGGATGGCTTGACATAGAAGAGTTGAAAGCCGGCGATATCATAACCGGGATGAAAGACCTTGAAGACTATGAGGGCAAGGCTTACGCCATATACAACGACAATCACCGCGACGAGTTCTATCTGCTGGAGAACCACAAGAACCGGGGATGGGACGCATACACGCCGGAGGGTGGACTGCTCGTCATACATGTGGACTACGACAAGGCTCTGTTCGACAACAACATCGTGAACAGTAAGGGCACCTTTACGCCAGCCCAGGGTTACGACGGCGTCTATACCAACGACCACCCGCGTATGGCTCCGTTCAGCAAGATAAGGAGTGTGACAAACGAAACCTATTATTACACATATCCGATGGAGGCCCCGCGTGGAGTGCTTGACAGCCTTACCAACGTCAGCAAGCCAGCCGCAACGCTCTACAATGCGCTTGCCGACGGCTCCACCCTTATGGGCAAACCAATATACAACATAAAGAAGGATGCCGAAACGGGCGATATATCATTTTCGTTTATGACCAAGGACACGGGTGCGGAGACTGCCGTCAGTGAGATTCCATACACAGAGGATAGTTTCTCGGCAGAAGACAACGTGTATGACCTTACCGGAAAACTCGTTGGCAAGCGTACCGGTTCACTCAAGCCTGGCATATATATAATAGGTAATAAGGACAGAACAAGGAAAATCATCGTGAGATAAACATCCCATGTGATTCTGAAAACATAATAATAACTCAAAAAAAAACATGGCAATATGAAGAAGATTTACACGACTATCTGCATGCTGACGCTTGCTATTGCGGCATCGGCACAACTGACATTGAATAAGCCCGAAACAAAAGTGGCAACAGACATTACATCAAGCGGCTTCACCGCGAACTGGGGTGCTGTGCCTAATTCCGATGGCTACTGCGTATTTGTATACGACCGCAAGAAGGTTACTGCCGACGGCGAGGTTACTATAGCCGACGAGGATTTCAGTGGCATAACCTTCGGAAGCATCATCGAGCCAGCCGGAGGCGATGAGGAATACGTTGACCTCTCTGCCTACCGCTATGCCGAGACCTACGGGTGGAGCGCTTATGCTTTCCCGAACTATATCGCAAGTATGGTGGCAGGATTGATATACTCGCCGTATATGGATTTGCGCGGAAACGACGGCAAATACAAAATCATCATCAGTGCCTACTGCACCAACGGCGATGAGATAAGAGTGGAGAGCCACGGCGACAAAGGCAAGGAGATAAAGACGGCAAAGGCTGTAGTTGCCGGCGGCACAACGGGTATTACCGACGTGGAGTTTGAATTCGACAACGGATGCAAGGACCTCTTCTTCTCTGTAATCAACAACACAGCCAAGGACGGAAGTCCCGACTATTTCGATCGCATCCAGGTGAAGCAGACGCTGAAGAAAGGTGATGTGGTGAACTATATGGTGGGTGGAAACGACGCAGTGGATGCCGTGAACGAAGACACTAACGACTCCATCACCTCATGCCGCATCCAGACTCCGTCGCGCTACACGACGGCAAAGGTGCTCTATTACGACTGCTATGCCTCTGCCGCAGACTGGACCACGCCTAACGGTTCGATGCCCTACACTTTCGTGGTAAGTCCGTTCACCGATCTCGTGAAGGTAGACCTCACCAACCGTACGTCAGAAGTCTTCAATCCGGAGACCGATGGCATACAGAATATCGCTTCTGCAAGCAATGCATTAGACAGCAACGTTTGGTACAACCTTGCCGGACAGCGTGTGAGCAATCCGTCGAAGGGACTGTTTATCCACAACGGCAAGAAGGTAGTATTGAAATAGGAATTACAGATTAATCTAATGGTGATTTCCGATTAATCAAATAGATAAAATATACAACGGAGTTCGTAACATTAAAAATAAAGAATTATGAAAAAAATGAATTATATTCTAACGCTGTTGCTTCTCGCTGTAGGAGCTACATGGGCAATGGCCGACGACCATACCCTATCGTTGGGCAATTACGATGAAGTAGTTGCAGGCGACTGGAACGAAGACCAATGCTATCAGGGGAGTTGGTGGATGATTACACCGACACAGTTCAACGTGAAGCACACAGGGTCCCAGTTTATCTACACCAAGGAGCAGTTGGCACAGATGGCCGGCAAGGAGATAAAGGGAATGAGCTTTGTCTTCTACAATCAGGGAACCTTCACGCCGCTGCCGAGAACCGTGAACGTATGGGTGAAGGAGATAGATGATAACGCCTTTGCATACAGTGCTGAAAAGAAGGCATACTCGTATTTCGAGTATGGCGATGCTGCAAAAGTTCTCTCCGACTATGCCTTCGATACTGATTTTGTTGATTACTACTGTCTGAACGGCGAACTGGAACTTGCATTCACCTCTCCGTTTGCCTATAGCGGCAACAAGAATCTGCTCGTCACGATAACCTTCGACGGCGACGACACGTCAGAAACACCAAGCGACATAGAGTTCTACTACAACACTGGAGCCGACAAGATGGCTATGGCTACATGCAGCGACAAGACAACGTTTGCCGACTACAACGAGTCGGAAGACTGGCCTTACGCCACTGGCGGCGGTTCCGCCATTTCGCATGGCGACAAACTGGCGCAGCCGCTCACCAAGTTCACCTATCAGGAAGCATCAAAGCCTGTAGTGAAGCCTGCCGAACTTGCAGGAACCGTGAAATGCGGCGAGACCCCGATAGCGGGAGCTACTGTAACGCTGACAAGCGGCGAGACGAAGTATGAGGCAGCAACCGGCGCCGAAGGAAAATACACCCTGAACATAGAGGCCGAGAACATCGGCAAGGAATACACCCTCACCGCTAAGGCAGAGGGCTACGAGGACTACACGGCAGCAGAGCCAGTGATGTTCGCTTCCGACGAGAAGAAGACTCTCGATATCAGCATGACCAAGAAGGATGTGCCGTCTGTCCTTTTGGGCAAGGTGCTATGCTTCGGCGACAACACCCCTGTGAAGGATGCCGTCATCACTGTTAAGAACGACAACAACGAGTATTCTACCACAAGCAATGAGAGCGGTGAATACACAGTGAGCATCGTGAAGAGTGAGGAGACCTATACCCTCACCGCCAAGGCTGACGATTTTGAGGATTACGTCATCAGCAACTACACGTTCACACCGGGTGAACCCAAGACCCAGAACATTACTATGAGAAAGATTGAGCACCCGTCGGTGATGACAGGAACCGTGACCTGTGATGGAGAACCGGTAGACGGTGCTATAGTGAAACTTACAGCTACCGACGACAGCAAGTTGGTTTACAAGGCTACGACCGGTGCTGAGGGAACATACGTAATCAATGTGGTGAAGAGCGACAAAACTTACACGCTGAAGGTAACCTGCGGTGGATGCGAAGACTACACCGAGGAGAACATCACATTCACTCCGGACAAGGATATGACAAAGAACATAGCGATGACCAAGACACCGGAACCCGAAAACAGCGTTACTTTGGGCAAATACGACAAGATGCTCGCCGACGGCACAGAGGACAACGTATACGTAGGCCACGGATACTCATGGGCTGCCGCACCGACGAACTTCTCCCACAGCAAGACCGGTTCGCAGATTATCTACACCAAGGAGCAGCTTGCCAAGATGGGTGGCAAGGCGATAAGCAAGGTGAACTTCATCTTCCACAACGAATGTGCATACGACACCTACCCACGCACCGTGAAGGTATGGGCACAGGAGATTGACGATACGAACTTCGGCTACGACGACAAGTCCGGCTTGTATATGTTCTATGACTACAACGCTGCCACAGAAGCTGTAGCGGGAATGGAGTATGCAGGCGAACTCTATAACTATATTGGCAACGGCGAACTGGAGATTCCGTTCGACAAGCCTCTGAACTACAGTGGCAACAAGAACCTACTCCTTACCATCACGTTCGAGGGCACGGAGTGCTGCAACACGCTCGACTTCAACTTCTTCTGTAATCCCGATATGCCGAAGAAGGCAATGACGTACTTCAGCGACAAGTTCACCTTCGACGAATATGCCGAGACAGAGGACTGGCCGTACGTGAACGACGACTGCACTCCCAAACTGGAGCAGCCTATCACACGCTTCTTCTATACAGAGGCACAAACCGACGGCATCAGTATTGTTGCTGGCGGAAGCAAGGCAGCAACTGGTAGTGAAGCCATATACAACCTTGCTGGACAGCGCGTGGGCAAGAGCTACAAGGGGATTGTAGTGAAGAACGGCAGGAAATACGTGAAATAGCGTAGCATACAGTGTAAGGAACCATAAAAATACCCTTCATCGCCAGCACATAGAGCAGCGTTGAAGGGTTTTTGTATGCTCGGCACGAGCATTGTCTAACGGGTGGAAGTCCCGAGTAAGCCCTAATAGCGGGAATTACATAGCCAAAGGCAAGGGTGTTCATCGTGAGTTGGAATCTGAAAGAAGCCGGCGGCAAACATCTGACCTAACGAACAGAAACTTCATATAAGGCATATGACCGTGGGTAACAACGAGTCTCCGAGAGTATGTTCCATTAAAACAAGGATTCTATAAACAGGACATGATGTTGTTGAAAATATGTTGGAAGAATTTGTTAAAATGACTGTTCGCAAAGTTGGTCTTGCTATGGATTGAGGTGAATGGAGATGCTAAGCGCGTGAGATTTTGTCTCGTGAAAAATTTTTTTTGTGAAATAATTTGTCATTCTGTCATTATTTTGCGTAAATGGTTGATGTGTAGGAATATAATGGAGTGACAGATTTGCTTATATTTACAATGTCTGTCACTAATCTGTCATTGGTTGGTCTGTAATCTGTTATTAATTTGGGGAAAAGCATGCGGAAATTGAGAAAATTTGGTTCAACTGATATTTGGAGTGATGTAAACAGAAGATTCTGTCCAACGCTTATACAAAAACATATACAGCGATAAACAGAATAGACATTGTGGCAACATTGTATTAATGTTTTTTTTGTTAAAGTCAACTTTGAAATCAGTTAAAGTCAACTCATGGACTTTTGATTCGTAACTCATAGACTTTCGTCTCATAACTCATGGACTTTTGACTCGTAACTCATGGACTTTGCCATTTTAACTCATGTTTTTTGACTTCTAAATCGCATTTTGAAAGCTAATTCTGTGGCTTGTGATTTTGTTTCGAATGTTTGTTAGATATGTTGTTGACTTGTCAAATGTGTTGAATATCTGATAGTTATATGGTTTTTGTGCGTTTTTGCGGTGTGACAGAAACTGACAGATTTTACTTAAATCAAAGCTTTTGTCAATGGCTGCATATTTCTGTATTACAATAATTTACTGAAAGAGAATAACAGAATGACAGATATTTTCCCGAAAAAAATTTTTTTTGCTGATACGTTATGCACAACGGCGTGGATCTCGCAGCTCATTACGAAAAGGTGTTCAGGAATTTCAACAGACCCTCATCTGCATCTGACAACAAAAAAGGATGGCAAGGTGTTTGACCCTGTCATACTTCTGAATCTCATACAAAAGAGAAATATTTACTACTATAAGGGCTAAAAATTAAGCATATCGAGAAAAACTTTTGCCTAAAAACGCAATTTTGTCACATCTCCTTCGTTTTTTTACTTGTAAAAATAGTACCTTTGAAGCATAAATGTATGTTAATATGGCTAACAGTAAAGGATTAAACAGAATAAAGGTCGTTTTGGCTGAACAACAACGAACAAACAGATGGCTTGCCGAACAACTTGATAAAGGTGAAGCCACAATCTCGAAATGGTGTACCAACAGAGCACAGCCATCACTTGAAACATTGGTGGAAATTGCAAAGGTGCTGCATGTTGATACAAAAGATCTTCTATGGTCTATTAAGGATGAATGAAAATTTAGAACGAGAAAATAATGGTAGAAAAAAATAAAAGTCCATATACAACCATCACGGGGTGCACGTTTCTCTTTTATGAGTTTCAGCGCATACTTCCTTTGCTGACGGATGCTAATTCTGAGTCACTACTGAAGGATGAAATCGAGAACAATAGAGTTCTTCAGGTTAATTCTATTGCATCGCGCAAACGCTTTGTGGTGGAATTCAAGCGTAGATATGCTGCTGTACCTGCTCACTTTTGGCAAACTTGGCAGAATATGAGTGAAGCGGGGCAACGTGCAGGATTGTTTTATGCGATATTGAAAACCTACAAGCTCGTGTTTGATTTTCATTTTAATGTAACAATGAAAAAGTGGAACTCAATAGACCATAAGCTTCTGAAAGAGGATCTTCTGATGGAGCTTAATGAGCTTTCTGCCCATGATGAGTTTGTTGACAGTTGGTCGGACATGACAAAGAACAAATGCTGTAGCACATATCTTACTATACTCCGTCAGTCTGGACTTCTTAATGAAAATACCAATGAACTGACAGCCATTAAGCTTGACGCAAGCGAGTTTGCATATTATATCCGTAGTGGTGAGGAGTGGTTCATGGAAGCCTGTCTTCTCTATCCTTATGAAATAAATGATATTAAAAACAAGTTGTAAAAGATATGAAGAGCATGACTATACCAGAATTGTATGAATATCTGTGCTCGCCACAGTTCCAAGACGAGAACAGTGGCAACATATTCTACAACTACTACATATACCAATACCCTGCGAACAAGGAGTACGAAATGCGCCGACAGGTTCAGGAATTCAAGGAAAAGCTTGAACGCCATACAAACTTTGTAGATGCTCTTGTGCTCGATTTGTTCAAGGTCTTCTGTGAGTATCTCAGTAATGAAAAATTTGGCGACACATCCTTGTTGGATGATACTTTTGAGGAAGACAAGATACATCCCGATATGGTGACAAACGAACTGACCACAGAGGCCAACTCTGACAGCTTTATCAGCTTTGTAAGCCAAAAAATTGAAGAGCACATCAAATCAAACAATGGCTACAAGCATCCCTATGTCTTTATTCATGGCATAGGCAAGATGTTCCCGTATCTGCGCACCAATGTCTTCCTCACACGCTACGAGAAATACAACGACACGTCGCGCTACAAAATCATCCTCTTCTATCCAGGTCATCAAGAGGGCAACTCGTTCTCTCTTTTTGACACTCTTGAAGATTCGCACACCTATCGTGCAACATTATTAGTTAATAAATAAAATCCATATATCGCATATGAAATTCAAGGACTTGTATGAAAAAGGGCTTGACCGCAAGGTAAACCCGGCAGTATCTGCTTCCGACCTTACAGACGAGACGGTGCTGACCGAAATCGTTGAATATGTCTTCACTGAGGAGATTGTCATCAATCTCTACAACATACTTACCAACATCAAGGTGAATCAAGGTAGCCATATCGGTATATGGATTAACGGTTACTATGGTTCTGGTAAGTCTCACTTCCTGAAATATGCCAGTTATTGTCTCTCACAGAACAAGCAGCGTTGTGAGATGGCCTTTATCCGCTTGATAGAGGCAACAGAGGATATCATGCGGCATGCAAACGGCATATCCAAGTTGGAGCAAGAAGGTGTTTCCGTTTCTGAGTTGAAGTCGCTGCAGAAGTGGTATGTGTCACAGGCTGATGTTGAAATGGTAATGTTCAACATTGGTGATGTACATGACGTGAATGCTGATCAGATAACAGCGTTCACTACCATTTTCTGGAATCAGTTTAATGCACAACGCGGCTACAACTCGTTCAACCTTGCCCTGGCTCAGTATCTTGAGAAAGCTCTTGACGACAACGGTAAGTTCCAGGAGTTCAAGGAATATGTGAAGAGTAAGGGTTATGATTGGGAGCGCAATATCTCGCGCTTTGCAGCAGGTCGTCTTGACCTTGCCTTGCAAATGGCTAAAGAGGTTGATTCTACGCTTTCTACGGATGTCATACGTACCCGTATTCTCAACAACGAGGTGAATGTTTCGGTAGAAGCATTTGCTGCAGAAATGAAGGAGTTTATAGAGAATAAGCATAATCGTAACTTCCGCATCCTGTTCTTCGTCGATGAGGTGAGCCAGTTCATTGGTGAGCACCGTGACCTCTTGCTTCAGCTTCAGTCATTAGTAAAGCGTCTCGATGAAGTTTGTGAGTCGCGCTGCTGGATAGCATGTACGGCACAGCAGACCTTGGAAGAGGTGGTGACAAACGTGGGTGGCAATGCCAGCAATCCAGAAGATGAGGTTGGTAAGATTCTTGGACGTTTCGAGGTGCGTGCATCGCTGCAAGGCACATCGCCTGAGTATATCACCCAGAAGCGTATTCTTGAGAAGAAGGGTGATGTCGAGATTACGCTTGGTAATATGTTCGACAAGGACAAGGCGAAACTCGATGCCCAGTTCATATTGCCCAGTCAGTACAAAGCATATACAAGCAAGGAAGATTTTGTTGCTTGCTATCCGTTCGTGCCCTATCAGTTCCAACTCATCATGAAGGTGCTCGACTCGTTTGTCAACATGAACTATGTAGATAAGCAGGTGAAGGGAAATGAACGTTCACTCATCAATATCACCTTCTCAATAGCTAAGGAAACCGCTGATATGGAAGTCGGAGAGTTTATCTCTTTCGACCGTTTCTTTGGTGCCATGTTCCAGGGTTCTATGCAGCATCTTGGTCAGCGTGCCATTGCCAATGCACGTCAGGCGCTCGAACACATTGCCGACCCAGAAAAACAGGAGTTCTATCGTAGGGTTGTGTATGTGCTCTTTATGATATGTAACCTCTCGGATGTTGACAAACCTTCCTTCTTGGCGACAATAGACAATATAGTGACCCTGCTCATGACCAAAGTGGACGCAAATAAGGCTGCCATCAAGCATGAGGTAAGCACAGTGTTGGCGTTTTTGATTGACAAGGCTGTTATCCGCAAGACAAAAACCGAGACTGGAAGTGAGATATATGAGTTCTATACTGAGGAAGAGTCGAAGGTGGCTCAACTCATAAAGAACCAGCAGGTGGACAGCAACACTTACAGCGATGAACTGAAATCTATATTCTTTAGTCATTTCGGAAATCCAAGCAACAAGAAGACGTTTGCCACACGCTCGTTCAATGTAGGAATCAATATCGATGGGCGCAACTATCTTAGCAATAACGCTGACATCTGCATTGATTTTGTGACAACCGCTGAAACCGATTCCACTGAGCAGTTTGCTTTCAGCGTTAACAACACGTCGCAGGGCACCCATCTCATTTATTTCCTCTATCCGCAGTTGAAGGACAATGCTGAGCTTCGTGCCAACTTCCTGTATTATTGCCGTGTGCAGCGTTTCGCACAAGAACCTGCAATAAGTGATGAACGCCAGCGTACCAAGGAAATTTTCCGTCAGCGTGCCAAGGAGCTATACGATAAGGAGATAAAGCCTCAGTTCCAGCATATTCTCGACACCTGTCCTGTCATTTCATGCGGTGCGGTGCTCTCGGCTTCGCAAATTGGAACTGCCAAGAAAGCCGAACGCTACGAGGCATTGCTCAATTGTCACATGGAGACACTCTATTCGTTTGCTATGCTTGTCAGCAGTGGCGAGACTCCGAAGAATGGAGCTGACTTGTCGGCAAAGATACTGCGCCCCATAGAGGCAGAGCTGATAAATGAGCCGCTCAGCACTCCTGAGAAGAAAATCAAGGACTGGCTCGACCGTTCGCCTCACGACGTGACGGTGGCTGATGTCGTTCGCCAGTTCTCTAAAGTGCCTTACGGATGGTCAGACTATGCCACCATCTATTTCCTCAATGAACTGGTACGTCGCCATCTGTATGCATTCAACTATAACAACAATCCCAACGTGAGCCGTGAGGATACGGCACGTAACATTGTGCGCGATTCTAACAAGTTCACTGTGGAGAAAGCAAAAGCCATTTCGCAAGAGGTGCTTAATGACTTCATTGATGCTTGGAAGCACATTTTCAACGTGATGTCGGTGAAGGGCAGCAACGACAGCACCGAGCTGTTCCGCAACTGCAAGGAGACAGACGACAGTCAGCTCAATACACTTCTGAAAAATTATCGTAGTCTCTCTCATAAACTTAGCGGATGCCCCTTTGTCCATACCATCGACGAAGCTGTCACTTTGATGGAGAGTTGGCTCACAGAGCGCGATCATCTGAAGTTCTTCCAAACCATCATCGACGCACGCGACGAGGCTTGCCGACTCTTCGACCGTTGCAAGAACATCAACTCGTTCCATAACGACCAATTCGCCAACTATGAGAAGGTGCGCAAGTTCATTGATGACAATCGTGACAACTTCGCTTTCCTCACCGACGAACAACAACAAAAGACTGTAGAGACCATACGTGCCATACTTACCGACGAGGAGCCGTGGGACAAGATGCCGTCTTACATGAAGATGATGCGCACGTTAAATGGTCAGTTGGGCGAATGTAAAACCCAACTCATCGAAAAGATTAAGGCCGGCTACAACAAGGTGTTCGACGAACTGGAACAGTATGCCAGCGAGGTGAAGGTGCCGCGTGATAAGTTTGCAAAGCGCGACATCACCATATCGCTGAAAACAAGCACCTCTAACTTCTATGCGCTTCAGGCCAATGCGGACACTCGCGATTTCTATGAGGAGGAGATGAAGAAAATCAACGGGGCTATCCCTGCGCCATTACCACCATCAACCACTGGTGGTAATGGCGGCGGCACACCAAATCCTGGCGGTCTAAAGCCTCAGCCAAGAATGCGCAAGATAGTGCATCTCAATACGCATACCACCAAGCCAATGCGTTCGGAGGCTGATGTGGACATCTACTTGGCAGGATTGAAAGCCGAACTTATGCAGTATATAAATGACAACAACGACATTATTATAGGATAGGACTATATAATATGGATACTAACAGATTGAAACGCTTCGCTACCGAGGCTCGAAATATATTGATGCAGGGCGTGAAAAACCGCTTGCAGGCTATAGGCTTCGACCTGAAGACTGGCAAACCCCCAGAGATGCCCCAGAAGATGGAGGGCGGTGCTGTGTTCATGGGCGACACCGTAACGACTGACTTTTACAGCCGTTGGATGTCGCTCTACAACAACATCTGTGCTCGTGGCATCAAGCAGGTGGCAGAAGAGGCTGCCTACACATGGTTCAACCGCTTCATGGCTATACGCATCATGCAGAAGCAGGGCTTCATTTCGCCTGTCTTGGCTTACGAAAGCGAAGAAGTGCGTGTGCCGGTCATTGTGAGCGAGGCTCGACAGGGACGTATGCCTCAGATGGTAGCCGACGTGCATGACAAATTGATGGAACTCCTTGACGACGACAGCAAGACCAACGAGCAGTTTGCCTTGCTGATAGTGGCTTATTGCCATGAGAATCCTATCATCAACAAGTGCTTTGGAGCCATTGCCGACTACACAGAGTTACTCCTGCCACAGAATATTTTGGCGGAAGGTGGCTTTGTGAGTATGCTTAATGACTCTGAATTTATCACCGACAATGATTTCCGCTCTGCCGAACTGATCGGTTGGCTCTACCAGTTCTATATCTCCGACCGCAAGGACGAGGCTTTTGCAAAGAAGGGCAAGTATGATGCCGACGAGATTGCTCCTGCTACGCAGATATTCACGCCCAATTGGATTGTGAAGTATATGGTGGAGAACACCGTCGGACGCATCTATATCGACAACAATCCGTATTGCGAGGCGAAGGACGAGATGAAATACTTGGTTGACACGCCTTCCGGTGATGAGGCTCTGAAGGTGGACGACCTCGCTGAACTTACCGTTGCCGACCTTGCCTGTGGTTCGGGACACATCCTCAACGAGTGTTTCGACTTGCTATATTCTCTTTATGTAGAGGAAGGCTACAGCCGCTCGCAGGCTATCAGCAACATACTCCGCAAAAACATCCTTGGCATCGATCTCGACACCCGTGCCAAGCAGCTTGCCACGTTTGCTCTCCTGATGAAGGCTTGCCAAAAGGATAATAGTTTCCTCGACGGTAAGGTGATGCCGCGCATCTACGACATGCCACGACCAATAGCCGAGGCTATTGGTGTCGATGACGACACTTGCAATGCCGAGGAATATCTCAAAGAAACGCTTCCTCACTATCTGTTGGGCGGCAATGCAGACATGGTGCAGGAACTTACCGATGCTATTCTTTTGATGGACCATGCCAACACGCTTGGCAGCATCATGAAGTTCGACATTTCGGAGCAGACCCGCAATGTCGTGATGGTTCGTACCCAGGAGTATGAGGAGCAATTGGCTAATGGCGAGATTGTACCTTCGTCCATTATGCTGCTGATGCCTTATATGCGCATCATCCTTGCATTAACCCAAAAATATGCAGCGCTTTGTATGAATCCGCCTTATATGGGCAGCGGCAGGTTTGATGAGGTGCTAAGCAAGTATGTGAAAGATAACTACGAAGAAGGGAAATCAGACCTTTTCTCTGTATTCATGCAGATGGGTATGGAGCGTCTTGCTCCAAACGGAAAAATGGCGCAAATAAATATGCAGAGCTGGATGTTCCTTTCCTCGTTTGAGAAGCTGCGCAAGCAATTCTTGACCCACTATAACATCGACAATATGCTGCATCTTGGTCCACGCACATTCGATGAACTTTCGGGTGAAGTGGTCCAGAATACTGCTTTTGTTCTTTGCAAACATGTGCCTGTTGAGCAAGGCGGTGTGTACTATCGTCTTGTGGAAGGAAAGAATTGTGCGGATAAAGAGCAGCTTTTCTTGTCGCAAATTCATGGCAACGAGGAAGGCAACCGCATTTATTATAACAATGTGGAGCAGAAGAACTTTGAGAAGATTCCAGGAAGCCTTATTGGCTATTGGGCTAGTGAGAAATTATGTAGAACATTTCAATATGCAACAGTTAATGATAAGGCAAGTGTTGTTATAGGTATAAAAACAGGTGATAATAATAAATTCCTAAGATTATGGTTTGAAGTTGAACAACGTAAAGAAGGCATTCTGAAAACAGACTTAGAAAGTATTAATGACAATGGAGAGAATTGGTTTCCTAATTTAAAGGGTGGTGAATATCGTAAGTGGTATGGAAATCTAGAATATGTAATAGATTGGGAAAGACATGGAAAAAATATGTTAGAGCACATAAATTCTAACGGAATATCAGATGCTCGTATTAGACCTTCGAATTTTGCATTCTATCTAAATAATGGCATTACTTGGTCGCGTATAGGAAGCGGTAAAATTAGTTTGAGATATATACCAAAAGGATGTTTCTTTGATTGTAATAGTCCCTCAATTTTTTCAGCTAATTATAGTATAGAATCCATAATGGCAATTCTAAATTCTAAGGTTTCAATTTCTCTTTTGGAAATCTTAGCACCTACTTTGACTTTTCAAATAGCGGATATAAAGAAAATACCGTTACCAGAAGAGAAAGTAAATAAGCCTATTATACAACAGAATATAGCTATTTCCAAATCCGACTGGGACGCCCACGAAACCTCTTGGGATTTCCAGCGCAACGAGCTTCTGTCCATTGATGAGGATACCTATATGGAGAACATCAATTACGAGGTAGAGAAGCATTTTGAGGAGACGGGCGAGCATATCTGCATCGATCCTGCTGCTCCACAGCTCGACAGCTTGGCTTGGCGCATAGAGCAATACAAACAGAAGTGGGAACATAAGTTCAAGCAGCTCCACGAGAACGAGGAAGAACTCAACCGCCAGTTCATCGATATCTACGGTCTGCAAGACGAACTTACGCCAGATGTACCTCTCAACGAAATCACTATCCTTCAGCAGGGTGAAATCTCGATTGAGTGAGAGCAGAGCCAAGCTTGCTTGGGCTCTATGTGGAAGCCATCAATCCTCAACATTAGAACAAAGAAAGCAATGAAACAAGAGATAAAAGACATCATGCAGCTTTTGCTCAAACGCCATAAGGAGTTGGGCATAACAGACCAGATAGACTACGAAAAGTTCTATCTGTACTCTATCATTACTCATAGTACAGCTATAGAAGGTAGTACTGTGACGGAGGTGGAAGCACAGTTGCTCTTTGACGAAGGCATTACGGCTAAAGGAAAGCCTATGATAGAACAGCTGATGAACCTCGATTTGAAAGCGGCTTACGACTATGGCCGTATTTGGATAAAACGACATGAGGACATCACCATAGAATCTCTTGTTACTCTTGCTGCAAAAGTAATGGCTCGTACTGGCGGTGAATATAATTCGTTAGGCGGAAGCTTTGATGCTTCGAAAGGAGAGCTTCGCAAGTTGAACGTTACTGCTGGTGCTGGCGGACGGTCGTATATGAACTGGATGAAGGTACCCATGAAACTGAAAGATTTTTGTGAAGAACTTAATAAACGTCGCAAAGCTATAGATACAACTGATGAATTGTCTATATATGAGCTGAGTTTCTGGGCGCACTACGAACTTGTAACCATCCATCCATGGGCAGATGGAAATGGGAGGACAAGTCGCTTGCTTATGAACCTTCTGCAAATGGAATATGATGTATTGCCAACAAAGGTATATAAAGAAGACAAAGCTGAATACATACAAGCGCTCATTGACACAAGGGAAGCTGAGGACACAGACATCTTCATCAACTGTATGGCGAAACTACATTGCGAACATCTGCAGCAAGATATCGACCAGTTCCTTGTATCGACAAATGTGGAAATGGTCGATAAAATGGCAATTCAGCAAGAAATGGCCGATAAATGGTCGATAAAGCCAACTCTGGCAGGAAAACTGGCCGATATTATAGTTTTCATGGCCGACAAAGAAGAAATCAGAACCGAGCAGCTTGTCACTCAATTGGGCCTGACAGAAACCACAGCAAAACGCTATCTACGCCAACTGACTGAGTTCGGTTATTTGGAAGCTCATGGAGGCAATAGAAATAAGTCATATACAAGAAAGTGAAAGAATAAAACGTTCAATTTATATAGAACAGAATTATGGAAGAAAACAACAAACAACATATAGTATGGCACGATGACGTAATCGTGAAGCAATTTATCAGCTACGCCGTTGGCTGTATGATGGGGCGCTATAGCATCGACAAGCCCGGTCTAATCCTTGCCAACCAAGGCGATGGGGTGAAAGAGTATGAGGCTCTCGTGCCAAACTCTCGTTTTGAAATCGACGATGACGGTATCATTCCGTTGATGGCATCGAATACCGATTTTGCTGACAATGCAACTATACGTTTCAAGAAATGGCTGGCTGTTGTGTTGGGCGAGGAACGGCTGGTGGAGAACCTCAACACCTTAGAAGCCGCCCTTGGTAAGACCATTGATGACTTCTTCGTTAAGGACTTCTGGAAATATCACAAGAAGATGTATCAGAACCGCCCCATCTACTGGCTGTTCAGTTCAAAGAAGGGTGCGTTCCAATGTATCGCTTACATGCATCGCATGACGCCATATACAGCTGAGCAAATCCGCACAAAGTATCTGTTGCCACACATAGAATGGCTTGTACAGAAGCAAAGCGAAATGGAAGAAAATGCAGCCAACCTCAGCACAGCCGAACGCCGTGAACTTGACCGTCTGACCACACAAATAACAGAATGCCGAGAGTATCATGATCGTCTGCATGAAGTGGCTGACAAGCAGATAGCCTTCGACCTTGACGATGGCGTAGTAGTGAACTATGCTAAATTTGGCGATGTTTTAGAGAAATTGAAGTAGTAATGGATAAAGATTTAGAACGTCTTATTAAGTATATTCGCAAAGAAGAAGTTGCCCTCTTTATAGGCTCTGGCTTTTCTATAAAAGCTGGAGCCCCTAGCGTATGGGATATAATCGATGCGATATTGGAAGAGGGAGGTCAGTCTTTCAAAGACGACTTGACAGAATCTGACTGCAAACAACTTCGACTGGTATCAGAAGCATTTGTCAATGAATGTGACGGACGCAATGACCTTATGACATTGCTGAAGAATTTGTTTTGTTTTGAGCCAAAAGATTGTTCAGATCAGCAAACTCTAACAAAAATACCCCATATAAAACAAATATTTACGACCAACTATGACACATTGATAGAAGATGCATATCCGAAATCAAAGTGCAATGTAGTTACGGCTAATGAAGGGTGTGCTTATACAGATGCTCATTCTACAACTATATATAAGGTTCATGGCGACATTGCAACCTTGAACAACAGCGCTTCTATTATAATTACAGACAGTGATTATAAAAACTATTTTAAGAACAAACATTTTAATTTGATATGGGAAGAATTAAAACAAGCCTTTATCAAGAAACATGTTGTTTTTATCGGGTATAGCTTGGAGGATGATAATATCTTAGATATAATAAAGACGGTTCGCGATTGTATAGGAAGTAGTATGAAAGGCATGTTTCTTGTAGCTCCTCATTTTTCTGAGTTGAAAAAGAACAAGCTTAAAGCTAACCATGTTACTTATATTGATGCATTGGCAGAAGAAGTTTTGACAACCATATTGTCTTCAATAAAAGAAAATATTACAGATGATGTACGCCATAATAGTGTCTCTAAGGAAACATTCGATGCATTTGTTGAGCTAAATGGCAACATTCTTACTACTCTCAGAAAAACAGAAGACGGCAATGAGATTGAAAAGTTGGAAGTTAAACAAGGACAAAAACGTAATGATACAATTTCTTGCACCATTCCGAATGAAATTATGAGCGAAATTAATGACAGTCATTTTAACGATGAAATGACAGTTGTTGGTTCTTCGATTAAGGTTCCTGCATATAAGATTCCTGCTGAAAAAATGATAAATTTCAGTCATCATCTTAATGGTATAAAATTCAACGGTAAGGATGACATATCTTGTTTATACATCGCTCCTACGATACAAAGGTATGAGACAAAGTTCAAGATTCCATCAATCAAATTTACTGAAACTGTCACTATCGTTAAATATGGGAAAAATGGAGTGATATATATTGATATGGAAACTCCAATATGCTTTATAAAAATAGAACTCCATACTGCTAATAATAAAATTATTGATGTTACGTCAAGAGTAGAAAGTAAAGAGACATACAAGAATAATTCGGAAGCGTTAAAATGGATTGATGCTTTAATAGCTATGTGTAAACAGGGACAAATTGTTAAATTTGATGGGATTACAATCACCTCAAATCAAACAAATCGTAATGCAATAGCTGAATTTAATAAAGTAAAAGCATTCTACAAAACAATAAGAGACATCGAGAATGATACTGATGTGATTTTTGGTTTTTATGACCAATATTCTGATGAGAATTATATAAATGCTCTTTATATATATCACTATTTGACCGGCAAAGGTTTTCTTAGAAAGGTTCCACAAAAGGCATGTCTCAAATTTGTCATTGATGACAGAGATGAAAACAATATGCCAATTGAAAAGTTCAGGAATGATACATTTGTCATGATAGAATGTAAACCTCTAGGTTCTATCAAATTAAATGGCAAAGAGTTTCAAATTCCATTTAGAACTACTGCATACATGGATTGTCATGCAGATAGCATTACCGCAATAAATGAGCATGAATATGAAATTGTTATGAAAGACGCGAAATATCGTTATATGACATGGTGCACAAATACACGCCCCAAACAAGAAGGAACAGTGTTGAATTTGGGAAATAAAAGAATTGGTTGAGAAAATGAACGAATTACAGAAAAAAATATACGATTACTTCGATCGCGACACAGAGTTAAGGGTGTTGTTTATATTCCAGGACTCTGTGGATATGTTTACGACAGCTGAGCTTGAAAGTGTAGAATGGAAGTCTGGTTATCGCTACATAGATTTCAAAGGAGATTGGTTTACTACCAAATATCGCCTTGACAATGACTGGCAGAATGACAAAATTGTCATCTACTGTCATCAAGAAAGTCCATTAAGGAAGAAATCGCTACAGACATCGTTCCCACTTATGGATGTGCTTGCTGCCAACATGGAGTATCACAGCCAAGATTATGCAGCATTCATGCAGCAATATGGACTGCCTACCAACGACCTGCAACTTGTTAGGTTTGTGGAGAGAAATGTCATCTCTTTACAGTCGGACAAGATGCTGCGCTACTTCATGTCGTATTATCAGGACGGTAGCATAACACACGACATCATGGTGCGTGGTTTCATAAGTAACTTTATGGGTGCTCATAATATATTGGATTGGGACAGCATCATCCTTAAAGTGCTTTTGTATGGCCGAAAATGCGAGAGCGGTAAACAAAGGGATTTTTACGTCAGGATGCGAGGATGCAAGGAGGCTCAGGAGGCTCTAGGCAAGCATCTTACCGACATCTTTGGCGTGTCGTATAATGATGACAGTAAAGAAAAGGTGGCACAAATTGTGAAAGTCTTCAAGTACAACGTAATAGTACAAAACCTTGCTCCGATAGCTGAGGATAACTACAAGCAGACAAGAATTGCAGACAGTGTAGCCCTGCAGCATATGAACCGCATCTTAGAGTTGGCTCTCAGTAAAGAAAAGACAACAGAAGCCCTCACCGAACTCTTCGATGAACTGGGCAGCGAAGTGCGCGACGCAGACATCATACGTTGGTATGGAACGGATGCCAATTACTATTATCTGCCGGAAGCACTTTGCGTGCCGATTATTAAGACCCTTTTGGAAGAAAAGATTGAAACGGAACCTACGGAAGTTATCAACAGAATAGAGGAATTGATGCTAAAACATAGCGACAACTCTATGATGACTGCCGTAATGGATTATGCTGTCATCGTAGCAAGGCTTTACGAGAAGGCTCTAACGCTCGGCTCGTTAACGCTCAATACAGCCGATGAGTATGTAATGAGATATGAATCGGATTATTGTTTTATTGACCAATACTACCGTCAGGCGAACGAAACTTACTTTGGTATAGATCCAACATGCGAGTTGTTTGACGCAGTACAGAAGGTGAAACGTGGTCTTGACCAAAACTACAGCAAACTTTGCAACCGGATTAATCTGGAGTGGACTAGATGTCTGAAAGAAACTGGAGGAATGGACGAGGTTCATATGTTGCGCCAATACAATTTCTATGATGAGAAAATAAAGTCGGTACAGAAGAAAGTGGCTGTGATTGTGAGTGACGCACTCAGATACGAGGTGGCACAGGAGCTTATAGGCGAACTAGCAAAATCTAAACATATTGCAAGTCTAAAACCAGCCATTGCTATGCTTCCATCCGAAACCAAATACTGTAAGCCATCGTTGCTTCCACATCGTGAACTGAAACTCTACGGTAAGGGCGAAGAGCAAGACATGGCTGTAGACGACCACATTCTCGACACGACACAGAAACGCTCTGAGCATTTGCAAGTCTATCGAGACGGTGCCGTATGTGTGCCGTTTGAAACAGTGGCAGAATATAACCAGGAGAAGAACCGTGAGATATTCAAGCATCCGTTGGTGTATATCTTTCACGATGTCATTGACAAGACAGGACATGATGGCAATGCCAAGCAAATAGTGAACAGTTGCAGGGATGCTATCACCGAATTGAAAAAAATGATTCCCAAGATACATGCCTCCTACAACGTGACGGAAGTCTATATAACAAGTGACCACGGCTTCCTGTTCAACGACATAATGTTTACCGACAAGGACAAGCACAAAATAGAAGAAGACTGTCTTGAACGCAGCACACGCTATTATCTTACTAAATCGAAAGACGAAGTAAGCGGTGTGGTTAAATTTCCACTAAACGAGGTGTCGGGCATGGTTAATGTTGGCGATGTGATGGTGGCTGTGCCAATGGGTACAAATCGATTTGCGGCTCCATCGGGTGGTTATATGTTCACTCATGGCGGTGCAGCATTGCAGGAACTGATAATCCCCGTAATAACAAGCCGTCAGGAAAGAGACGACAACAAGCAACCAGTGGGCGTGATGATTCTCGACAGACGACTTTCGATGCAAGCCTCACGTCTGAGATTCAAGATGCTGCAAACAGAGGCTGTGTCGATGGACATGAAGGAGCGCCCCATAAGGGTTGCTCTGTATCACAACGATGTGCCGGTTACGCCAGTCAAGGATATTCTTCTCGACAAGACAGACCCGTCTTTGGACAACAGAAAGATACAGGTAGACCTCACACTCAATAAGAATATTGATGCCAAGGTGCTGCAACTGAAAGTGTTTGATGCCACAGACGAGTTGAATCCTATAATAAAGGAGAATGTGACAAACAACACATTGATAGAAAATGATTTTGACTTCTAATTTAGTCTTCAAGGTTTATGGATTTACAACAGAAAATAATGGATTGCTTCATAGGCAAGGTCGTCAGAAAAGACTTGGCGTTCCTTGTGAAGGGAGGGCTTCCAGTGCCTACATACGTGTTGGAATATCTTCTGGGGCAGTATTGCGCCAGCGATGACGAAGAGGTGATAAACGAAGGTATAGAGAAGGTAAAACTGGTTATCCAAAACAACTATGTGCACCGTGCGGAAGCAGAATCTGTAAAAGGTCTCATACGTGAGAATGGGCAGCACCGTGTCATTGACAAGGTGACGGTTGTTCTTAATGAGAGAAGCGATGAATATCAGGCAACCTTTGCCAATCTTGGACTGTCAGGTGTTCCTATCGGTACCGACTATGTGCGCCATAACCCGAAGCTATTGAGCGGCAACGGAGTGTGGTGCATTATTACGCTGGGTTATATCAGTGGCGAGAACATCAAGGTGAGATGGGAAATACAAACATTGAAGCCTATTCAAATTTCAAACATCGACCTGCAAGACTATATCGACCAACGAAAGAACTTCACAACCGATGAATGGATAGACTTTCTGATGCACACAGTGGGTCTGAATCCAGAGACAATGAACCGACGTGAGAAGTTCATAACTTTGGCTCGTCTGCTCCCTCATGTTGAGAACAACTTCAATTTCATGGAATTGGGTCCAAAAGGAACAGGTAAGTCTCATGTATTCCAGGAACTGTCTCCTTATGGCGTACTTGTAAGTGGTGGTGACGTAACATCTGCCCGATTGTTTGTGAAAATCCAAGGCAACAAGGAGATTCTTGGACTCGTGGGATATTGGGATGTTGTTGCATGGGATGAATTTGAACAGCAGAAAGGGCGTAACGTGGATGCCGTGCTCATCGATACCATGCAGAACTATCTTGCCAACAAGTCGTTCAACCGTGGTAAGGGTACACATGAGGCAAGTGCATCTATGTCATTTGTTGGTAATACTAAGCATACTGTGCCATACATGCTGAAGAACAGCCATCTGTTTGAGAGTATTCCTACTTCCTTCATCAAGGGTGCGTTTCTTGACCGTATGCATCTGTATAATCCTGGATGGGAAATCAAGATGCTGAAAAAGAACAGTTTCTCTAAGGGGTATGGTCTTATCACAGACTACATAGCAGCCGTGTTACACGCTCTACGCAATGACGATTGTACGGCATTGCTGAATGATTATGCCAAGTTTGATGGCTCGCTTTCTGAGCGCGACCACCTTGCCATCCGTAAAACGTTCTCTGGCATGATGAAGCTCATCTATCCTGATGGTAAGATAACGGATGAGGAAGCTAAGGAAATCATTGACTTCGCTGCTGAAGGGCGCAAGCGAGTAAAAGACCAGCTGTATATCATTGACAGCACTTTCTGTGCGGAACCTGCAAAGTTTAAATATGTTTGGTTGAAGACAGGCGAAACTGTAAAGGTGGAGACACTTGAAAATATCGAACATAAATCGATTAACAAGGATGCCGAAGACAATGATAAAGAAGATAATTTGGAATTAAATCATTCTGGCTCACGTCCTCGCATCAAACCTCTTGTTGCCAAGACTATTTCTATAAGAGAAAACCAGAGTGGAGTAACTTACAAAGACTTGTTTGGTGATTATTTGCGAACAGCAAAGGAAATACTCATTACAGATCCTTTTATACGTCAACCGTATCAGATTGACAATTTGGTGGATTTCATACAAATGGTGAAAGATGTGTCAACGATACAAGACACCGTAAAAATTCATCTGAGTACACAGAATGACGATGACGAGAAAGTGGCAGAGATGATAGACTCTTTCAACGACTTGGCAGATGAGTTGCTGCCGATGGGCATAGAGTTTACCTACGACTTCAAGGCAGACCATGACCGCTTCATCAAAACAGATACCGGGTGGACCATAGCTCTTGGACGTGGCTTGGACATTTACGAGAAGTTTAGTCGCTTCTCACTTAGTCGCTGTAGTCAGAAGAATCGCCGCTGCAAAGCGTTTAATGTTTCAATCAATAAAACAGAGGAGTAAATGAATTCCTTTTGGCTTATCGTTATATCAAAATAGCATGGACTTATCAAAACACTTCATGTTACTAAATGGTGAACCAAAGACTTTACAGATTGATGCCATACAAAGAAATGGTATCAATGGTTATAGTAACTACTCAGCACCCCCACAGCATAAGATAGTCAACGGCACTCGTTAATTATT
>OOCQ01000303.1_pt1 | contig 43388 bp, 34 predicted proteins | sample 1671121 | NCBI WGS metagenome assembly OOCQ01 (sample SAMN06348124, study PRJEB24527) | human gut metagenome | biome: human gut; feature: ankylosing spondylitis patient; material: feces | host: Homo sapiens | place: China | collected 2015-10 | reverse complement strand
AGAGCATGTTGGTCTTCACAGCCACACGCTGAGCATTGGCACATACGCAGGTACACGCCAATGCAAACATTAATATATAGAGTCGAAAACTCTTCATTCTTTTTCTCTTTTTTAATTAACAAATTGCCATACAACTCATCGTATATAGTTGTATGGTGAGTGTAGAACCTGTTTATTTATTTGAATATAAAAAAAATGATTTTTACTCCCAAAAAGAGTCTGAATGAAGAATCAAGGTCTTCTACACAGACATTTGGCTAGAATTTGCTTATTCTAGTGTTAATTTTGTGTTAAAAGAATCAAAAGAGCGTATTATTCCGATAATTATAAGTACTTTTGCATAGTCTACACTCACCATACAAATGTAGATATTTTTGAAAACTACATCACATTATCAGCCCCGCCAGCTGCGTGGCATCGAAGCACGGGCAGGCTTTCTGCACGCCGGGGAGGTCACGATGGCCCACTATCTCGTGGATGGAAGGGAACTGGCGCTTCAGGCGCAGGATGAGATTCTGCATCGACTGCTTCTGGGGTGGCGTGCGAGTATCCGCAAAATGGCCCTGAGCATCCAAGCCGCCCTCATAGCAGATGCCAATGGAATAGGCATTGTAGCCTCGGGCATGGGCACCCATGCGCTCTAGGGGACGTGTGGCTATCACCGTGCCGTCTCGGCGAATGTAGAAATGATAGCCGATGAAGCGCCAATGGTTCACCTCCACGTGGTCGTGATAGAGTTGCTCTACTGTGTAGTTCTGATTGCAGCGGGTAGCCGTGCAATGCACTACGATCATGTTAATCTTTCTCATGTCTGTCAAAATTTTAAAGGTTAGTAATATGATTATAAATATATTTCTTAATCTATTATTCATTCTCCACTACCTCCCATAGAAAACGTGGGGAAGAAAATATCAGAACGTGCCGAGGAAAATAAATTTTTGTCCCGAGGAAAATATTTTTTCGTCGCCACCCCCTGTTTTCAGAGCCTCTGAGCCCGATTTTCCCGCTCCCCACTCTTCCGGAAAGATGTAAGGATTTTTCTTACAGTGCAAAGTTACAAAAAATATTTCATACCCACAAGGGAAATCAGGAATATCTGCAAAAGTGGGATTTTGGGGTACCCCAAAAACTCCCCTGCCCCCAAAAAGGTGCCCCAAAAGCCCCCCAAACCACTACCCATATACTTCCTTTAACTTTTGAAGGGTTACCAAGAATCCCACAGACATTTTTCTAGATTTCTCGTTTTCAAAAGGTTACCGGCATTTTTGGCGGAGACATAATATGAGTATATGAGTATAATAAAAAATAAAATGAGAAATGAGTGCGTGCGCGTGCGAGAAAAACCGTTTTTTTTGAAGATTTCGAAGGAAAAATACACTTTTTTGAAGATTTTTGAAAAATAATTGAGAAAAAGCTTGCATATTAAAAGAAAAAAACGTATCTTTGCACCCGAGTTGTGAGATATCCTTCGTCGACATAGGTTGACAGAAGCTCACTTCTCTGATTTTCGTGGAATAAGAATTTGCTAAGCAAAGCTAGTTCATTACGGAAGGCCGAATATCCGGAACTAAGTTTAAACACGAACAAATTCTGACAAGACATTCCATGCCAGATCTGAAGTAAAAAATCGTCAGCATCCGGCAGGAAGGAGTCTGGTCGGATGGTGTTCGTGTGTCATTACTTATCGGCCCTTTCTTGTAGCTGGCGGCATGTAAAGATGTATATGGCTTAGCATTTATCCCCCTCTCATACTTCCTGCTTTTATATAAATTTTTAACGAACAAACAAGATGAAGCAAGAAGAATGCCATCAAATCTTGGAACTTAACGTACAGAGCCTCTGTATCACGCCTTACGTTCAGTATGAGAACAAGCTTCTCATGAAGCTACTAGCCTCATTCCAGCAAGACATCAAGGATGCCATTGCACAGCAAAGGGAAGAGGGAGTGAAAACCGTGCAGTTTACAGCCGAAGAGCTGGATTCTGGCGTTAGACATCGCACGCTCCCACTCGCCATGCTGGAGCCCAACAAGGGGCACTACAACAGAACCAAGCTCGCCCTGACCGACATGGCGGAGAAAAAGCTATGGATTCCTTTCAACAACAAGGGAATCTTAGACTACGTTCGCACCCCTCCCTTATTCTCCGTCGACTTCGAGACTCGCCATGGGCGCATTCTGGTGAATCTCCACTTCTGCATCGACACGCTCCGCTACTACCTGAGCAATCAATTGGGCTACCATAACATCAACCTAACCACGCTACTCAGCTTCCAACGTAATGCCACCCTGCAGATGTATCGCCTGTATCATGGCAGTTTTTCACTGGGCTACACCACCATCAGATGTTGGAAACTAGGGCAACTGCTGGGCATGGGCAAGGCTTATCCTAACTACAAGAGCGTGAAGCAAGAGTTGCTGGAACCAGCCTGCCGAGAGATGGAGCAAGCCTTCTTCCAGAAGAAGTGCGACATACACTTCAACTACGCCATCTCCCAGAACCAGGATCGTGACGAGAGCAACATGAAGAAGCTCGTATTCAGCTTTTACACCGCCCAGGACGATCACCTATCCCCGAGCCGAGAAGCCGAGCTCATCGACTATCAGACGAAGCTCTGGTTCCGACTCAAAAACAGCTGGGGCGTGAAGGACGAGGTGGCTAGAAGCATGTGCCAGCGCATCAAGATATGGATGCGTGCGGAGCTGGACGACCTGATGCTCCACAAGCAGTGGTTTGCCGACAACATGAAGGTGAAGCAGAAGCCGCTCCATAATCCGGCAGGCTACATCGTGAAGCACCTCGGTGACTTCCTGGACAAGAAGGAAAAGATGGAGAGGCAACAAGAGGAGAAAGGCAGCAAAGGGTTACCCATAGCCCCCCAAACCTCACTTTTTCCGAAAGATAATGGAGAAAAAGCTTGATTTCGGCTCCAAAATTTTGTATCTTTGCAAATGAGAAATAAATAAAAATACTACTAACCTTTTAAAAGACAAGAAAAAGAAATGGCAATTAAAGTAAAAGCAATCGAGAGAAACCTATCGTTCAACAAGGACGAGAAGAACCCACGCTTCGGCTACGTGATGCAGGCAGAGATGTATAGCCAGCTAGCCCTGGACAAGGCGATAGAGCAGGCTTCGCTTGCCAGCGGACTGCCTAAGGCTGCCATCCAGGCTGGCGTCACCGCCTACGGCAACATGGTGAAGACCTGGTGTACCGAGGGGCACTCCATCCCTATCCCTGGCCTGGGCATCATGCGCTTCGGTCTCCGCTCCACTGCGGTGAGCGACGTGAGCAAGGTGAGCGCAGGTCTCATCACCTCCCGCCGCGTCATCTTCATCCCGAGCGTGGAGATTAAGCAGGCTCTGGCCGACACGAGTGTCACCATCACCTGCTACGACCGCGATGGCAAGGTGGTGAAGAGCGTTACCTCCAGCGACAAGGGCAACGTGGAAGACCCTGACGGCAACAACCCTTCTGGCGGCGGCTCAGACGGTGGCGGCACTACCCCAGGCGGCTCTGGCAGCACATCGGAAAATGGCGGCACAGGAGACTCTGGCAACGTAGGCCTGTAGGAATCATCCAAGTGATAATCAATCAATTAAAGCAATCCATTAAATAGAAAGAACATGAAGAAAGAAACTTGGAAATCCATCCTGCGAATAGTCATCTCTATCCTCACGGCAGTAGCCACCACGCTAGGCGTGGCAAGCTGCCGATAGAGATTAACCTTGAAGACAGAAAGGGTGCACCCATGAGATATGGGCGCACCCTTTATATTAGAAAGCGTATCTATTACCAAAGCTCAAGACGCTCGCTCTTTGGGATAAACATCTTATCACCCTGCTTTACACCAAATGCCTCATACCAGGCATCGATGTGAGGGAGAGCGCCATCTACACGCCACTTGCCCAAGGCGTGAGGATCGTTCTTAACACGCTGACGAATCTCCTTCTCGGTGATATTCTGACCCCATACACCGGCGTATGCGAGGAAGAAACGCTGCTCGGCAGTAAAACCGTCCTTGTTCTTCAATGGCTTCTTGGCGGTAGCGTTCTTGAAGGCATTGAAGGATACCATCAAACCTCCGTGGTCAGCAAGGTTCTCACCGAGGGTGAAACGACCATTGGCATTCAAATCAGGCAATACCTTGATGTTAGAGAAGAAATTAGCATAGAGATCTGCACGCTTCTCAAATCCCTTGGCATCATTGGCTGTCCACCAGTCCTTCAAGTTGCCATCAGCATCATACTGACGACCCTGATCATCGAATCCGTGAGTCATCTCATGACCGATAACCACGCCGATGGCACCATAGTTGAATGCCTCATCAGCCTTAGGATTGAAGAATGGATACTGCAAGATACCAGCTGGGAAGCAAATCTCATTGGTGGTAGGATTGTAGTAAGCATTCACGGTCTGAGGAGTCATGTACCACTCGTCCTTGTCCACAGGCTTGCCAGCCTTCTCCTCGATGCTCTTGGCAAGGCGGAACTTGCGGCATGCCATCACGTTCTCATAATAGCTCTTGCTAGGGTCGATGGTGAGCTTGCTATAGTCGGTCCACTTGTTAGGATAACCTATCTTGACATAGAACTTGTCGAGTTTCTTGTGAGCTGCCAGCTTGGTGGTGTCGCTCATCCAGGTCTGTGCGTCGATGCGCTGACCCAGGCTCACCTGCAGGTTCTTCACCAACTGCTCCATCATCTTCTTAGAGCTCTCTGGGAAGTACTTCTTGCAGTACATTCTGCCCAAAGCCTCACCCATCTGGCTCTGTACCTGATTAACGGCACGCTTCCAGAGCTCGTAGTCCTGCTGACGACCGCTCATGGTCTTGCCAAAGAAGTCGAAGTCGGCCTCACGAATCTCATCGGTGAGATAAGCTGATGAGTTCTGGATAACGCCCCACTGCATGAGAGCCTTCAGAGTCTGGGCATCCTCGGCAGCATTGAGCTTGTCGATGCCAGCGAAGAAGGCAGGCTGACCCACGATCATCTCCTGGATATGTTCGCTCTTGATGCCCTCGGCATTGCAGAGAGCCTCCAATGGAATGTTAGGATAGTTCTGCTGGAACTCCTTGAGGGTCATCTTATTGTAGTTGGCCTGAGGGTCGCGCAACTCGGTGCGGCTCTTAGAGATGAGGGCGATGCTGGTCTCGTGCTGGAAGATGCGCTGAGCATTCTGCTGAGCCTCAGCCTCTGAGAATCCATAGAGCTGGAACATCTTGGCGATGTACTTCTTGTAAGCCTCACGGATGGCTACGGTGGCAGCGTCATTGTTCATATAATAATCCTTCTGACCGAGGGTCAAACCGCCCTGGCTCAGATTGAGGATGTTCATGGTTACGTTCTTGTCATCGGCACCGATATAGGTATCGAAATCCACACCCAGCGACTGATCGGCATACTTCTGCTGAAGCTTGAAGAGATCTGCCTTAGTCTGGGCAGCAGAGATCTCATCGAGCATTGGCTTTACAGGAGCGATGCCTGCCTTGTTGCGAGCATCTACGTCGAGAGCCAACTTATAGAAGTCGGAGAGTTTCTGCTCGATGGTGCCAGTCTTGTACTTCTTCTTTTGCAACTCGGTCAGGATGCCATTGATCTGCTTGTTGTTGTTCTCAGCCAAGAGGTCGAAACTACCAAATCGGCTGTAGGCAGCTGGCAACGGATTGTTCTTCTGCCATCCACCTGTGGCAAACTGATAGAAGTCATCAGCTGGCTTCACGGTCTTGTCAAGATTGCTCATGACAAGTCCCGACTTGTTCTGAGCATCCACGCCCATAGGCATGGCAGCGATCATCATCATCGGGATAATCATTTTCATTTTCATTTTTGTCTCTTTATTTAATTATGGTTTATTATATTTTTCTACAGCAAGAAATACTGAGAGGGCAGGTTTATTACTTGCTGATTTCCTCCAATTCCTCGGAGAGCAGCATCCACTTCTCGTTTTCCTCGTCGAGGCTCTTCATCAGCTCGGTATATTCAGTCACCAGTTCCATGTTGGTGGCATTCTCGGGCTTCATCAAGAGGGCATCAATCTCCTTCTTTCTCGCCTCCAGCTTCTCTATCTTCGCCTCACACTCCTTCACAGCCTTCTCCGCCTTGCGTATCTTCTTCTGCTGCTCCTTGTGCTCGGCATAGCTGAGCTTGGCTGGAGTGGTTACATCAGAAGCTGAAAGAGATGCATCGGATAAACCTTTGGATGAAGAAGAACTATTGGATTCTTCACTCTTCACTCTTCTCTCTTCACTTAACGAAAGCGCCTGATTGATATTCTCGGCATTGTGGGCACGCAGGTAGTCGTAGATGCCACCCAAGTGCTCACGCACCTTGCCACCGCCAAACTCATATACCTTGTCCACCAAGCCATCGAGGAACTCACGGTCGTGGCTCACGATGATGGCTGTGCCGTCGAATGCCTTGATGGCCTCCTTCAGCACATCCTTAGACTGCATGTCGAGGTGGTTGGTAGGCTCATCGAGGATGAGCAGGTTCACAGGCTCCAGCAAGAGCTTGATCATCGCCAATCGGCTGCGCTCGCCACCGCTCAGCACCTTGACATACTTTTCTGATGTCTCGCCACCAAACATGAAGGCGCCCAGCAGGTCATTGACCTTGAGGCGCATCTCGCCAGTAGCCACATTGTCGATGGTCTGGAAGATGGTGAGGTTCTCGTCCAGGAGCTGTGCCTGGTTCTGGGCGAAGTAGCCTATCTGCACGTTATGCCCTATCTTGAGCGTACCGGTGAAAGGAATTTCGCCCATGATACATTTCACGAGCGTAGACTTACCCTCGCCGTTCTTGCCCACGAAAGCCACTTTCTCGCCTCGCTTGATGGTGAGGGTGACGTGGTCGAAGACGGTATGCTCGCCATAATCCTTGCGCACCTCGTCGCAGATGATAGGATAGTCACCACTGCGCAGGCATGGAGGGAACTTGAGATGCATCTGCTTGTTGTCCACCTCGTCCACTTCGATAGGCACTATCTTCTCCAGCTGCTTGATGCGGCTCTGCACCTGCACCGCCTTGGTAGGCTTGTAGCGGAAGCGCTCGATGAAGTCCTTGATGTCGGCTATCTCCTTCTGCTGGTTCTCGTAGGCACGCAGCTGCTGTTCGCGGCGTTCCTTGCGCAGCACCACGTATTCATCGTATTTCACCTTGTAGTCCTCTACCCTGCCGCAGGTGATCTCCAAGGTGCGATTGGTTACATTATTAATAAAAGCACGGTCGTGGCTCACCAATACCACCGCCTTGGCACTCTGCGCCAAGAACTGCTCCAGCCACTGGATACTCTCGATCTCCAGGTGGTTGGTAGGCTCATCGAGCAAGAGCACGTCAGGCTTCTGCAGCAAGATCTTGGCTAGCTCGATACGCATACGCCATCCACCGGAGAACTCCTTGGTAGGACGGTCGAAGTCTGTGCGGAGGAATCCCAGGCCGCTCAGTGTGCGCTCTATCTCAGCCTCATAATTCTCGCCCCCCATCATCATGTATCGCTCATGTTCCTGGGTAAACTTCTCCACGAGCTGGGCATAGCTATCGCTCTCATAGTCAGTGCGGTCAGCCATCTCTTGCTGCATCTTGTCGAGACGAGCCTTCATCTCGGTATTGTGGGCGAAAGCCTTGCGAGTCTCCTCCTTCACGGTGGTATCATCCTGTAGCTTCATCACCTGTGGCAGATAGCCGATGGTGGTATCGTTAGGGATAGCCACCACGCCATCGGTAGGTTTCTGCAAGCCGCAGAGTATCTTGAGCATCGTACTCTTGCCCGCTCCGTTCTTGCCCACCAGGGCGATGCGGTCACGGTCGTTGATGACGAAACTTACGTCATGGAAGAGTGGCTTTACGCCAAACTCTACTTTTAGTCCTTCTACTGAAATCATACTATCTTACTTTGAACTTTGAATTTTGAACTTTGAACTTTATGATTAGCAAAGCAAATGAATTCTTTACTCTTCGTTCTTCACTCTTCACTTTTCACTCTTCACTTTTTCTATGGGATGAGGAGGGATGAGTCGCCGTAGCTCAGGAATCGGAAGTCGTGAGCCAGGGCATAGTCATACACCTTGTGCCAATCGCCACCCTGCAAGAAGGCACTCACCAAGAGGAGCAGCGTGCTCTGAGGCTGATGGAAATTGGTAACCAGCATCTTCACAATCTTGTAGATATAGCCTGGGGCTATGATAATCTGCGTGCTGGAATGGAGAGCCTCCAGTCCGTTGCGGTCCAAGTAGTCGATGATGGCCTGGACAGCTTGCATCGGAGTGATGCCATCCACCAAGTTGCCGTCCTCGGAGAGCTCGTATGGGTCCCACTGGTTGACGTGCAGATCCTCCTCACTGGCACCAGGGTGCTTGATGAGATGCACGCCCATATAATAGAGGCTCTCGATGGTGCGCACGCTGGTGGTGCCCACGGCGATGACCTGGCACTCGTGATGGATGAGCTTCTCCAAGCTGCGGCGATGTACCACGATATACTCCGTATGCATCTGGTGACCCTCTATCTCCAAGCTCTTCACTGGCTTGAAGGTGCCTGCGCCCACATGGAGCGTTACCTCCTCACGGTCTATGCCATGGGCATCCAGGTCCTGGAGCACGGCATCGGTGAAGTGAAGACCTGCCGTAGGGGCTGCCACGCTACCCTTGATCTTGGAGTAGACCGTCTGGTAAGTGGTCTTGTCGCTCTCCTCGGTCTTGCGGTTGAGGTATGGAGGGATTGGCAACTCGCCCACAGCCTCCAGAATCTCGGCGAAAGATACTTTTTCGTTATCCCAGTCGAAGTCCACCCAGTTGTTGGTGCCTCCACCCTTAGCCACCATCTCCTGCGCCTCGGCAGAGAGTGCATCTCCACGGCGCATAGTGGCACGGAGGGTGAGCTTATGGCCCTTGATCTCGAAGTCACGCATCAAAGAGCCCTCCTTCCACTTCTTCAGGTTGCCTATCATGCAGAGCCAAGAGCAATGGCCAGCGGTCTGGAACATCAACTCGTAATCGGTAGGCTCGGCAGGCTCCATCAAGAAAACCTCAATAAGCGCACCTGTCTCCTTGCGGAAGTGCAGACGCGCTTGTATCACCTTGGTATTATTGAATATCATCAAGGCTCCCTTAGGGAGGTATGTAGGAAGATGAAAGAACACATCGTCGCTCACCTCGCCATGCTTATAGACCAAGAGCTTGCTGTGGTCGCGCTGGGCGATAGGAAACTTGGCGATGCGCTCATCGGGCAATTCGTAATTATAATCACTAATCTTTATATGTTTTGTATCCATTATATCTGAATGTTATTTTTTCTTTTTACTTACTTAAATACTGACACCTTTATTATATATAGGAAAATCACCTATTTATATATACTATGTCATCACCACGCCCCTAATCAATACATACAGCACGATGACCATCATGATGACCATCACCATGTCGATGTCATCGCGGTCATATCCCGTACTGGTATACTGATTGGAGATATACGTAATCTTAGGCGAGATGCGGCGATACATCTTGAGATAAAGCAGATAGACCAAGATGCCTACCACCAAGCCTAGGAGCAATCCGCAGACGATGTCACTAGGATAATGCACGCCCAGATAGAGACGAGTCCAGCAGTTGACGAGCGACCAGATGACGAGCGTAACCGAAAGCATCTTGCTCCTCACCAGCAGGGCAAAGAAGACAGCTATCGCCATCGTATTGGCTGCATGGGCTGAACAGAAACTGAAGCTCTTCAGGTTCATGCCCGGCAGCACCATGAGCGTATCCTTGACCATCGGGTCATTGAGCGGACGCATGCGCTCTGTGAGAGGCTTGATGAGTCCATCGGCAAGCCCGTCGGAGAGCAGCACGCAAAACAGCGCACCGCCCACCACCAACGCAATCTGCCCCATCGTCTCGTTGTTGCGAATCACGATGACGAAGAGCATGATGTAGAGCGGTATCCACGTGAAACCCGAAGTGAGCAACTGCACCAGCTGATCGAGCAAGAGGTGATGACTGCCATTGAAGAAGTGCAACACCTGTAAGTCTATGTCTTGTATTCCACTAAAATCCATCAAATGATTTATCCTCTATTATTTATTATTTATCATATTAAGTCTAGATTTCCTCCAAAGCCTTGGTTTCTATCCAGCCTTCTCTGCCATCTCCTACCTTGATGCCACGCCAGCCCTTCATGCCCTTGTCTGTGATATCCACACGAGTGCCCTCATGCAGCACGAAAACATCGGAGCTCTGCTTGGCTGGAGTCTTCTTCACATTCACCGATGGCGAGATGATGATGGCGCCAGTACGGTTCAGGAGCGTCTGCTTCTGCTGGTAAGCAAAGAGATTGCATACCAGGAACACCACGAAGAAGAAACTGCCACCGAAGAAGCCCACCTTGCGCAGCAGGATGTGCGGACCGAAGAGATAGACCAGCACGAGCACCAATGCCATGATGATGGCAAGGATGCCAGCCTTAGCCCAGTTGTCCACGCTGGTGAAGTTGACCAGTGCCTTATACCAGGTCACGAAGAACATCTCGCTCTCAGGCGTTATCTTGTCGATGGTCTTGCTGCGTGCAAACTGCAAGTTGAAGTTGATGTCCTCATCGCCTGGCGAGAGGAGGCGTGCTCGCTCATAATTGAGCACAGCCTTGGTGATATTGTCGGTGCGATAATAGGCATTGCCGAGGTTATAGTAAACATCGGCAGAGGCACCAGTCTTCAGCAAGTCCTCATAGTCGCGGATGGCCTGCTGGTAGTTGCCCTTCTGATATTCGGCATCGGCATTCTGCTTGGTGATGGCATCAGCCTCGGAGGTGAAACCGAGCATGATGGCGAGCAGTACCAAGAAGGAATAGCCTGCCGCATTCTTCTTGCGATTCTTGCGTGCCAAGTTGATGGCATTCTCTATCTTCATAATTCCTGTCATTGCCGATTCGAAAGTACGATTCATATTGCCCGCCGCATCGCCTGGGGCATAACGCTCAAACTCGCACTCGTCCAGGGCGGTGGTAAACTTCTCGATGGTGGCATCGTCCACATTGTGAGCCATCAATTTCTCACGGATGTTCTCACGGTTCAACTGCTCCACTGGCATATTGAGCTTGTAGCTCACATAGCCCCAGAGCGCACGGAGCACCTCATCGTAGAATTCTCCCTGCTTGCCCTTGAGCATCAGGAGGTGAGCCTTCTTCAAGCGCTTGGTGGCTATCTTGTTGGCCTTGTTGGAGCGCATCTTCACGATGTCGGCATTCTCGATGGCACGACGGCGGAAGATGATGAGCAGGGCGATGAAGGCAAGCAAAGGCACGAGGAGACTGGTCCAATAACCAAAGCTGCCATAGAACATATCGTCGATGTCGTGGAGCTTGCTCTTGCCTAGCTTCAGGGCGTGGATGTCCTTGTCCTGACTGCTGAAGTCGCTGCTCTCACTGCTACTGTTGCCATCGCCCTTATCCACGTTGAGTTCGAAGGCTTGGGTCTTGATGGTCTTGTAGCCATTGCTTGACGTATCATAATAAGTGAAGCTGACTGCCGGAATGGTATACTTGCCCTGGTTGCGTGGCACTGCCAGGAAGTCGTATATCATATTGCCCTCCACGCCGTTGGCGGTGAGGCGGGTCTTGTCGGTTACCTTGGCATCATACTTGTCAAAGTCCTTAGGGAAGTTGACGATAGGTTGCTTCAGGAGCTTGAGGTTGCCCACGCCGCCCACTACCACACGGAGGGTGATAGGTTCGCCTGCCTTTACTTCCTTCTTGTCGAGGGTGGCAGAGATGTTAAACTTGCCCACGCCGCCCGAATAGTCGGCTGGTCGCTGTGGCAATGGGTCTACCTGGATGCTGATGCCTGGCGCCTTGATGTCCTTGTGAACCTCCACATAGCCTGAGCCACCATTGAAGAATGCCTCCATAGGGTCCACGTTGCGATTCTGCTGCACCACGATGCCCTTGAAGGTGATGGATGGGATGTCGAGTTTGCCCGTCATCTGCGGATACATCACGTACTGGCTCCAGGTAACGCACTTGTATGGCTTGCCATTCACCATCTCCTTATGGAAGGTCTTCTGCTGTGGCAGAGGCACTTCCTGCGTGTGGAATCCCTTGAGGTCTGGCATCTTGCCTTCCAGCTGGGTGAGTTCCACCTGGGTATATACCTTATAAGTCAAGAGGATAGGTTCCTGCTCATGTACTCGCTTCTTGTTGGCAGAGACCTTGATGAAGAGGTCGCTGCCCGAGATGGCAGAACCCGCCTGGCGCATACGAGGCGCATCATAGTCGTCCTGTCCGTGCATGTTGGGAGCACCACCGGCATTGCGGGCATGGCCCGAGACGGTAATCTTGAGCGCACGAGACGCCAACTTCTTGCCCCCCACCAGCGCATGGGATGCACCGATGGAGAAAGTACCGTTCTTGCCTGCATAGAGCGTATAAGTGATGGTGACGGAGGATGACGACGAGGTATGCCCGTTGATCATCTGGTAGCTAGACTGCGATGAGGTGTAAGGACCGGCTATCACTTCCAGTCCTTCCTGCACGCCGCCCAACCTGAACTCCTCTACATCACGAGTGTTGATGGTATAGGCCACACGGAAGTTTTCGCCTGCCGCCACGTGCGACGGAGCCGAAACCGATATCTGCTGAGCCGCCACATGCACTTGGTAGCCCAGCAAGCCTATCAGCAATATCATATACCAACCTATTCTCTTCATTTTTTCTTTGAAATTTGAACTTTGAAATTTGAACTTTATGATTAGCAAGAGCAATCATTATCAATAAATAACATAAGCTATCATAATCAATCATCACTCATAACTAATCACTATCCCACTACCAATTCTTGTCGTAAGCCTTGCGCCTTGGCTGGCTCATGGCCTTCTGCAACTTCTGCTTGGTAGCCTTCTCCTGCTGAACGGCAGCCTGCAAGAGTTGCTCGGCGTTGTCGCGGCTCATCTTGTCTTGGTTCTGCTTGTTCCGCTGGTTGTTGTTATTATTGTTTTTGTTCTTGTCTTTATCTTGCTTGTCCTTATTCTGATCATTCTTGTTCTTGTCCTGATCATTCTTGTTTTTATCTTGGTTCTGCTTGTTCTTGTCCTTTTTCTTATCCTTATTCTTGTCGTTCTTGTTCTGCTGGTTCTTGTTCTGCTGTTGGTTCTTCAGCAGTTTCTTGCAGAGGGCAAGGTTATAGCGAGTCTCATTGTCGCTCGGATTGCATCTCAGGGCATTCTTATAGCAGCCGATGGCTTGGGCGTACTCACGGTGCTGCTGCATCACCACGCCCATGTTGTGATAGCTCTTGGCGCGGCGCAGCTTGTTGGGCTCCAACTTGGCTGCATGCTCAAACTGCACCATGGCGGCAGAATCCTTCTGCTGCATCAGCAAGGCACAACCCAGATTGTAGATGGCTTGCGGATTCTTCCCATTCTTGGAGATAGCCTTGCGATACTGGGTCTCTGAGGCTGCCCACTTCTGCCCCCTGAAGGCTCGGTTGCCCTGCCTTATCAGGTTGCGGTCGGTCTGAGCCTGCACTTCGGCAAAGCTCACGAGCAGCAACGCAACTATAGCTAAAATCTTAAATCTTAACATACTCTATAATTCTTACAGGTTTATGATTGCCTTCATACACTTATCATATATATACGTGTAATCCGCGTAATCCGTGCCTACTTCTTTACTCCTATTTTATTGAATAACTTAATGTTCTTGAGCAATGGATTCTTTATCTCATTGATGCAGATCTCGATGATGAGCAAGAGGATAACCAGGATGCCGACGGCTTGGAATTGCTCATCATAGGCGCTGTATACCACGCTCGTCACATCTCCCTTCTGGAGCTTGGTGATGTCGTCATTGAGCTTCCTCTCGGCATCGCTCGTATTGTCTACGTGGATGTACTCACCCTTGCCTGCCTGCGCCAGCTCGCGACACATCTGCTCGTTGAGGGCAGTCATCACGGTGTTGCCCGAGTGGTCTTTCAGATAAGAGCCGTCGCCCATCGGGATAGGTGCTCCCTGCGGATTGCCGATGCCCAAGATGAAGACGTTCACGCCCTGCTTGTTGGCTGCGGCGGCTGCCTCCTGCGCTCCCTCCTCGTGGTTCTCGCCATCGGTGATGACGATGATAGCCCTGCCCACATTCTCCTGCTGGGAGAAGCTCTTGCTAGCCAGGGCGATGGCCTCGCCGATGTTGGTGCCCTGCGTCTGGATAAGGCTCGGATTGATGTTTTGCAGGAACATCTTAGCCGATACATAATCTGACGTGATAGGCAACTGCACGTAGGCATCTCCTGCGAAGACGATGAGTCCTATCTTATCGTTGTTGAAGTTATCTACCAAGTTCTCTATCAGCATCTTGCTCTTGTCAAGACGCGATGGAGCCACGTCCTGCGCCAACATGGAGTTGGAGATGTCGAGACAGATGATGGTCTCGATGCCGTGGCGCTTGTCGTGCGAAATCTTGCTGCCCATCTGTGGGCGAGCCACCATCACAATGAGCAGTGCCAAAGCTGCGAGCATCAGCACAAACTTCACCGTAGGTCGATATTTAGATATGTTGGGCATCAACTGCTTCAACAGCTCAGGGTCGCCGAGCCTCTTCAGCTTTGCCTTTCTCCGTCTCCAGCCCACCAACCTTACCAGCACTAGCACGGGTATCAGCCACAAGAGCCAGAGATAACTTGGATCTTCAAATCTTAACATTTTTATTCTTTCTTAATTAATAACAGAAAAGAGTTTTTCATAAAGAAGCTGAAACAACTCCCAACTCCTAACTCCCAACTCCTAACTCCTAACTTTAAGGTATCCTGCGCAACCACGTGAGTCGCAGCAATATCTCTATGAGCAATACGATGAGGGCACCGAGGGCAAAAGGCTGATAGGCCTCATAGCGCTTGGCGAAGTGAGTCACGTTAAACTTGCTCTTCTCCAGCTTGTCGATGTCCTTATAGATCTTCTTCAGCTCGGCATTGTTGGTGGCACGATAGAAGTTGCCATCCGTGGTATGTGCGATGTCGCGAAGCGTCTGGGTGTCTATCTCCACAGGGATGTTGACATACTGCACGCCTCCTGCCACAGGCATTGGATAAGGTGCCACTTTGTTGGTGCCCACTCCGATGGTATATACACGGATGCCGAAGCTCTTGGCTATCTCGGCAGCGGTCATTGGCGAGATGTCGCCTATGTTGTTACTACCATCCGTGAGCAGTATCACCACCTTGCTCTTAGCCTTGGAGTCCTTCAGGCGGCTCACGGCGTTGGCAAGTCCCATGCCCACGGCGGTACCATCGTCGATGAGTCCACGAGCGGCTATATCGGTACGGGTATCGTGCAACAGGCGCAACAGGCTGGCATGATCGGTGGTCATAGGGCACTGCGTGAATGCCTCGCCGGCAAAGATGGTCATACCGATATTGTCGTTAGGACGACCGGAGATAAACTCGGTGGCTACGTCCTTGGCTGCCTCTATTCGGTTTGGCTTCAGGTCTTCGGCCAGCATGGATGTAGATACGTCCATGGCTAGCATGATGTCAATGCCTTCCACCGTTCGGTTGTCCCAGGAGTTATGGGTCTGCGGACGTGCCATGGCGATGACGATGAGCACATAGCTTACACATCTCAGCACCATGGGCAAGTGGATGAGACGCTGCCTCATGCTCTTCGGCGCATACCGATACATACGGGTATCACTCATGCGCATCGTAGGCTCGCCCTTCTTCCTGTACAGGAAATACCATAGGATGTAGGGTATCAGCAACAGGAGTAGCAGAAAATATGCTTTACTTGCAAATTCCATATTCTAATTCTTTATTTAATACACCAGCATTCAAACATACCAGCATATAATGACTTAATATACCAGCATATATGCGCTGAATATCACATAGCCCAGTATCAATGCGGCTGCCACGCTGCCTGCCAAGAGCAGGAGCTTGGTGAGCTGGCGTTGCTGCTGCGACTTCTTGTCTTCCGCACTCAGCGTTGGCACAATCTTCTCCTCCACTGGTTTCTCGTCGGTCTTCGTCTGGTCGATGAAGTGGATGGCGTTCACCAAGTTGGCATCGTTCTCATTGATATGAGTCTCGTACTTGGCAAACTTCACGAGGTCGGCTGTCTGGAAGAGCTCCTTCAGCTCGTCTATCATCTTCTGGTCGCCAGACTGGCGCAAACGGTCGATGATTTCGCCGCTGGTCATCTCCATGGCGTTGAAGCCGAAGCGGTTCACTATATATTCGCGCAGCGTATTGGTGAGCTGGGTGTAGTATTTCTTCTGGCTCTCCTGGCTCACGGTATGGTGCTGCTTGATCTCATTGATTTCGCTCAATGCCTTCTCGTGGGCTGGCACTCGTTTCACGATGCGGATGCGGGTGATGATAGGCTTGTTGTTCTTGAGCCTATTGCGCAGATAAAGCACACAGCCGCAAAGGATTAGCATCAGCAGGCTCAACCAAAACAGCGGGCTCCACTCTGCCCAGGAGAAAGGATTCTCCTGCACGGGCTTGGGAGGATAAAACTGATTGCTATGTACGGTATCCACCTTCACGGTGAGCACCTTCAGCGCCAACTGGTTGCCGTGATAGTTCTTGCCATTGATCTTCACGTTGAGAGCCGGGATGGCGTATACTCGCTCATCGAAGGAGGTGATTGTATAATCGCGCGTTACCTCGATGCGGTCGTCGCCTATCTGCTTGGTCTCGTCCTTGCCCTGCTCCACCACTTCTACGCCCGGCGTTATCTGCTGCTGGGGCTTGAAGGATGGCATCACCACCTTGGCTCCACGAGGCGCCGTCGCCTTGAGATGTAACAGAGTCTGCTCACCGATGAGCATCTGCAGGGAGTCGATACGCTGCTCCACGGTCTGCGCCTTGACACTAACAAGGGTCAATGACAAGCAAAACAGAAGTATATATTTTAAATATTTCATTTTATCCACGTTGTTTAAATAGCACGAGCAACTTCTTGGAGAAGTCCTCATTCGTAGCTATCGAAGTCCAGTCTACCTTGCTCTTAGCCAGGAGCTGTCTGAGCTGTTCCTGTCTCCACATCCAGTGCTGGGCGTGGGCTATGCGGAGCTTCTTGGAGCTGGTGTCGATGTACATCTCGTGTCCAGTCTCCGCATCCATCACCTTGAGCAGTCCCACGTCGGGCAGTTGCTTGGCTCTTGGGTCATACACTTGTATCGCCACCACATCGTGCTTCTGGTTGGCTATCTGCAGCGGGTGCTGATAGTCTTTCTCGTCATAGAAGTCGCTGATCACGAAGGCGGTGGTATGGCGCTTCATCATGCGGGTGAAGTATTCCAGTGCCATGCCGATGTCGGTGCGCTGGCTCTGTGGATGGAAGTCGAGCATCTCCCTGATGATATAGAGGATGTGCTTTCTGCCCTTCTTGGGCGGAATGTATTTCTCGATACGGTCAGAGAAGAAGATGACGCCTATCTTGTCGTTGTTCTGGATAGCACTGAAGGCAAGCGTAGCGGCTATCTCGGTAGCCAGGTCGCGCTTCATCTGCTTCGTAGTACCGAAATCGAGCGAACCACTCACGTCTACCAAGAGCATCACCGTGAGCTCTCGCTCCTCCTCAAACACCTTGACGAAGGGCTTGTGGAAACGGGCGGTCACATTCCAGTCGATGTCTCTCACGTCGTCGCCATACTGATACTCTCTCACCTCGGCAAATGCCATGCCCCTGCCCTTGAAGGCGGAGTGGTATTGTCCGGCAAAGATGTTCTGGCTCAGTCCGCGAGTCTTGATTTCGATCTTCCTGACCTTCTTTAATATATCTTGTGTATCCAACTTATTACTTTGAACTTTGAATTTTGAACATTGAACTTTATGATTAGTGAATCAAGCGAATTGGCTTACCCTTCGGTCGCCGAACGTTGTTTCTTCACTCTTCGTTCTTCACTCTTCACTTACCAAATCAAGGCACTTCCACCTTATTGATGATGCGGCTCACGATTTCCTCGCTCGTCACATTGCTAGCCTCTGCCTCGTAAGAGAGTCCGATACGATGGCGCAGCACGTCGTGTGCCACGGCTCTCACGTCCTCAGGGATCACGTATCCACGATGCTTGATGAAGGCATAAGCTCGGGCTGCCTTGGCCAGTGAGATGCTGGCACGTGGGCTACCTCCGAAGGTAATCATCTCCTTCAGCTCGCCCAGTCCGTAGCGTTCTGGATAACGGGTAGCGAACACGATGTCGGCTATATACTGCTCTATCTTCTCATCGATATATACCTCGCCCACGATGCTGCGAGCCTTGAGTATCTCTTCGGCTGTAGTCACAGGAGTTACGGTAGGCAGCGAGCCCTGGATGTTCTCACGGATGATGAGCTTCTCCTCTTCGATGCTAGGATAGTCGATGATGACCTTGAGGAGGAAACGGTCCACCTGTGCCTCCGGCAACTGATAGGTACCCTCCTGCTCCACTGGATTCTGTGTGGCCATCACGAGGAATGGCTTAGGCATCTTGAAGGTCTCGTCGCCGATGGTTACCTGGTGCTCCTGCATCGCCTCGAGCAATGCACTCTGCACCTTGGCTGGCGCACGGTTGATCTCATCTGCCAACACGAAATTGGCAAATACAGGTCCGCGCTTCACATGGAAAGCCTCGTCCTTCTGCGAATAGATTTGCGTACCGATCACGTCGGCAGGCAACAAATCTGGAGTAAACTGGATGCGGCTATAATTGGCGTCGATGAGTTGTGACAATGTTTTGATTGCGAGAGTCTTCGCCAAACCAGGCACACCTTCCAAGAGGATATGACCATCTGAGAGAAGACCGATAAGAAGACAGTCTACGAGGTGTTTCTGACCTACGATGACCTTGTTCATGCCCATTACCAAATTGGTAACAAACTGACTTTGTTGTTCTATCCGTATGTTCAATTCACGGATATCAATAGCTTCTGCCATAATTGTAATATCTTTGTATTTTATACGTTATTTTCTTATTTTCAAACGCAAAATTACAGAATTATGGGGAGAAAGGCGAATTTGTCTATCTAAATTATATTAAAAATGTTTCAGAAAAGCTATTTTTAGAAACTTTTAATGAATAGCTTTCCCAAAACATCGATGAATTCATATATTTTAGCGATTTCTGAGGTACTTCCATCGCCATTTGTTTCCGATTGGGCTATCAGAAAGGCCTATCAGATGGGGCTATCAGAAAGGTCTACCTGTTGCGGTGCTTCATGTACCATGGATGCACCAGGAAGTTATATACCAGAAGACTTACCAGCAGGATGCCCAGGCACAGGAAGATAAGCGGATGGTCTATCTTATCCAATACTGGCAGCGACTGCATGAGCACTTTAGGCGAAGGGTGGTCAGCCAGGGAGAACCCCAGAAAAAGTCCTAGGCTCAGTCCGCCTTCCCAAGACAGGAAGAATGAGCTCATGCTGGTACCACGCTGGCAGTGCTTGGCTAGCTTAATATAAAAGAGGAGAAAGCGACTGCCTATGATGCCTACGCCCAAGCCCAACAAGACTGGAGCAAAAAACTCAATACTACTCTGCGAAGAATGGCTCAGTGCCACAAACAGCGCAGCCCCCATCATGATGAGACCAGCTATCACCTCGCTCTTCAGGTCGGCATCGGCAAAGGCATACTTCTCTGCGATGACAGCAAGCACCATACCAGCCATCATCGCGAGATAACAAGCCAGAGAATGGGGAAAACTCAAGATGATACCCACCACCGTCATAATCATCACGATATTGACGAAGAGCGGGAAACCCTGCGGCAGGAAGAAGCGGTCCAAGCTCCACTTAGGCATGTGCTCGGCAGGCGCCTTAAAAGGAAACTTGGCGCTCATGACTAACACGAAGGCTATCAACGCCGTAACCCCAGCAACGGGGAAAACATACTTATAGTCGAAGCTATCGCCCACAGCCACAGCCACTAAGGGACCAATGGCTAGAGCGAAACGAGCAAACCAGGAAGTGATATAGTTAGCCTCTGTACGCTGAAACGACTCGCAAGTATCAATGATGAGCGTACTGGCAAGCGTCATCTGTGCCAGTCCCAGACAGGCACCCAGAACGATGCGTACAGCTATCATCATCCACAAGTCCACCTTCAGATGCGAGAACATCTCCAGATAATAAAACAGGGCGATGCACACGACCACGCCCAAGATAGCCCATTGGCAAACATGATTTCTCCGATAGCGCTGCACCAGATAAGAGCAGCAGCCACCCAGCAAGAAGATGCCGATGCCATAAGCACCTAACACCTGCCCCACGCTCTGAGAGTCATAGCCCTCAGAGAGCATATAGCTAGGTATGCCCACTATGAGCATATACACACTTGACATCAAGAGCAGATTGGCAAAGCATAAGCGCCAGAAGTCTCTATGCCATAACTTGATGTGAATGGGCGTATTCTGTGTATCCATATTCTTGAATTAAGAATTTATAATGAAGCCTCCCCCTCTTAGTAGCTTTCTTCTACCGAAGGATATTCCACTTTCTTCACAGCGTCGATGTAAGCCTTCACGCCCTTGGTCATCTCCTCGCCCACCTGTGCAAAGTGGCGCAAGAACTTAGGCTTAAATCCATGAGTCATGCCCATGGCGTCGGCATATACCAGTACCTGACCGTCGCAGCCATTGCCTGCGCCGATGCCGATGGTCACAGCCTTCACCTGTCGGCTCACCTCAGCGGCAAGCTTGGCTGGCACCTTCTCCAATACGATAGCAAAACAGCCAGCCTCGTCCAGTGCCTTGGCATCGCTAATCAGCTTCTCCGCCTCAGCATCTTCCTTGGCACGGATGCCGTAGCCGCCAAACTTATTGACGCTCTGTGGTGTCAGTCCCAGATGTCCATGCACGGGGATGCCAGCATTTACCAGCGCTTTCACTGTGTCCACGATTTCCACGCCACCTTCCAGTTTCAGGGCGTCCACGCCCGTCTCCTTCATCATGCGGCAGGCATTGCGCAGAGCCTCTTCCTTGCTCACCTGATAGCTGCCAAATGGCATGTCGCATACCACGAAGGCGTGCTGGCAGGCTCTAGCCACGCTGCGAGCATGGTATATCATCTGGTCCACGGTGATGGGCAGTGTGTCTGCATTGCCTGCCATCACATTGCTAGCCGAATCACCTATTAATATACTGTCGATACCAGCAGCGTCGATGATGCCCGCTGTGGTGTAATCATAAGCTGTAAGCATGGTTACCTTCTCGCCCGCTGCCTTCATCTCAGCAAAGGTCTTCACGGTAACCTTCTTTTTATCCGTTGATAAATATCCCATTTTTTGATGTTATATTTTGAAAAATCCTAATTTGCTAAGTAGATTTCCATCTGCTATCGTTTTCTCATTTGCTGACGATTCTCACCAGTTCATCGTAGCTCAAGCCCTGATAGTCATTGATCACGTAGTCGCTATATGGAGCGATGGATTCTGGGCTATTGGTGGTGGCGAGGCCTAGGGTGAAAGCCCCAGATGCACGCACAGCCTTCAGTCCGTTGAAGCTATCTTCCAGTCCCACGCACTCCTCTGGCTTGGCACCAAAGCATGCCGCCCCCTTCAGATAGCAGTCAGGATCTGGTTTGCTCTTGGCGAAGTCCTCGCTGGTGAGCACTCGGTCGAAGTAAGACTTAAACTCAGGATGCTGTTCATATACATTGAGCATCTTGGCGATATTGCTACTGGTTACCACAGCGCACTTCACGCCGTGCTGCTTCAAGTCCTGGATGAAGTTTTCAAATCCCTCAATATAAGGATACTTCATGTTGCGCTCAAATTCATCCAGGCGGGCAGTGATCTTCTTCTGCTCGTCCTCTGGGGTGGTATATCCCTGGATATGAGCGAATACGCTATCGTCGCTAAAGTACTTGCCATATATCTGAACCAAGGTCTGTCCCTTGATGCGATGAGCGAAGTCAGGCATCTCAGGATGATATTCCTTGCCTATCATTCCCCAGAACACGGTATACTGAGTTTCCGTCTCGAAAACGACCCCATCGAGGTCGAAAAGTGCTGCTTTTATCATGTCTTTTCGTTTTCTTTTCTATTTACGGGTGCAAAATTACACAATTTTCTCCACATACGTGCGAAAAGAGAGGAAAAAGTTATGATAAAACCATATTTAAGAATAACTTCCGTTATTTCTTGTCCCAGCATTGCTCCCTGCCAAGTAGTGGACAGAGGCTTCTGCATCGATTCTGATAAGTAAATATTTTTCATAATATTATTCTCCTTTATATTACACGATAGAAAAAACATCGGGAAGAAAAAAATCCAACGGCCCGAGGAAAATAATTTTTTCTCGCGAAGAAAATATTTTTTCCTCGGGACCCTGGTTGAAAAAGACGAAAATGCCCGTCAATTCGGGAGATTACCGATTGACGGGCATGTAATATTTTTTCCTAAAAGGAACAAGGGGTCCTAATAGAAACAAGGAATCCTAATAGAAATGAGGATTCCTAACAGAAACAAGGGTTCCTAAAGGAGATAGCTTTCCCTCTATGAGATTACTTCTCCTCTGGTACCAAGAACTTATCGCCAGTCTGCTTAATCAGCTCCTTGGCATACTGCTCTGGATAACCAGGACGCACTGGGCGAGCACCCAAGCCCTCCTTGGTCTTCTCGAAAGTACCATTCTTATCTGTAGGCTTGATGATCATATCATTGTACTTCACAGTGATAAACTCGAAGAGCTGCTGCCATCGAGCCAACATCTGCTGAGCCTTCTCCACGCCATAATCGTTGAGATACTTCACAGCAGACTGAGGATCCTGCTTGTAGAGTTCCTGAGCCTTAGCCTCTACCTGAGACTGGGCAGCGAAATAGCTATTGTCCAAACTATCACGAACCTCCTTCAAGCTAGGGAACATGAGGCTATAACGAGGATAGATCATGTTGCTCACCATGTTGCAAACCCAGTAAGCATTCTTCATGCTGAAGTGAACGGCATCGGCACCAGGGGTATTATATGCCTCAGGGCGCTCGGTAGATGAGCAATACACAGGAGTGAAAGCCACCATGTTGGCATCGTCGTTACCAAACCACAGCACGCCGCCAATCTCTCTTGGCAACCAAGAGCGCATCTGGCTCACAAAGACAAAGCCACTCTGCTGGGTGCTCACAGGACGCTCATTGAAGCACTGCTTGCCATCCACCTTAAACATCAATGGTGTAGGACGATATGGCATCTGCCAGATACCGCCACCGATGTCTGAGCCATCAGCCACTGAGAGCGGTGTGCCCTCATAGTGGTCACGCATCACGTTCTCCACGTCCTGCACGCTCACCTTCTTGTCTGGCACTACCCAGAGAGGCATATCCTTGGCATTTGGGTCCTTGCCCAATGCCCAGTCCACATACTGGCTCAGGTCCTTGAAGTGGTTCATCATAGCCCAGGCACGAGCATCGCAGAAGCGACGACCAGAGAAATCAGGCTTGGCGTATGCCATCTTCCAAGAGAAGTCGGCATCCTTGCCCTGATACCAGCCCTTGCTGCGCGCAAAGCTTACCACATCCTTGGCATACATCACGTTCTGCTTGTCCTTCATGTTGAACTTACCGATGCGACTCTGGTTGGCGTGGGCGCAGATGGCATCGTCTGGTATGCGCATAGCCACCCAGACAGCTCCCTTAGCGCCAGGTCCCTTGCCCATCATCTCCATGATCCAAGCCTCTTTAGGGTCGCAGATGGTAAAGGTCTCGCCCTCAGAGTTATAGCCATAGGTATTGGCAAGCGTGGTCATCACCTTGATAGCCTCACGAGCGGTCTTGGAGCGCTGGAGGGCTACGTAGATGAGCGAACCATAATCCATGATACCAGTGGAATCCACCATCTCCTCTCGACCGCCGTATGTGGTCTCGCCGATGGTTACCTGCCACTCGTTGATATTGCCTATCACATTATAGGTCTGGGCAGCCTCTGGTATCTCGCCATGATACTTATTGGTGTCCCAATCAAAAATCTTGCGCATATCGCCCTTGGCATGCTTAGCCGCAGGATAATGGCAGAGATTCTGGAACATTCCGTAGTCGTCGGCACTGTAAGAACAGATCACCGAACCATCGGCAGACGCCTTCTTGCCCACGATGAAGTTGGAGCAAGCTTCTGCCTCGATGGTACTAAAAGAAGCGGCAGCCACGAGAGCCACCGCCAATATATTCTTCTTCATTTTATTTTTGAAAAACAATTGAATTCTTCACGCTTCGTTCATCATTTACTCGCACGCCTTGAAGCTCATATCCAAGCCCTTCACACTGTGGGTCAATGCACCTACAGAGATGAAGTCAACGCCCTGCTCTGCATAGTCGCGGATGGTATCGAAAGTGATGCCACCAGATGACTCTGTCTCGTACTTGCCAGCGATGATGTCCACTGCCTTCTTGGTATCAGGCACAGAGAAGTTATCAAGCATGATGCGGTTCACGCCACCGTGCTTCAACACCTGGTCGAGCTCATCGAAGCTGCGCACCTCAATCTCTATCTTGAGGTCCAAGCCCTTCTCCTTGAGATAGGCATGGCAACGGTCGATGGCATTGTCGATACCACCAGCGAAGTCGATGTGGTTGTCCTTCAAGAGAATCATGTCGAAGAGACCGATGCGGTGGTTCATACCGCCACCTATCTTCACAGCCTGCTTCTCGAGCATACGAAGACCTGGAGTGGTCTTGCGAGTATCAAGGATGTGAGTCTTGGTACCCTCCAAGCGCTTCACATACTTGGCAGTCATGGTAGCGATACCACTCATGCGCTGCATGATGTTGAGCATCAAGCGCTCGGTCTGGAGCAAAGAGCGAGTCTTACCCTCCACGATCATGGCGATGTCGCCCTTCTTCACTTGAGTGCCGTCCTGCATCAGCACCTCTACCTTCATGGTAGGGTCGAAGCGAGCGAACACCTTCTTAGCCATTTCTACACCAGCCAACACGCCATCTTCCTTGATGAGCAGGTGGCTCTTACCCATGGCGTCCTCTGGGATACAACACAAGGTTGTGTGGTCGCCATCACCGATATCCTCAGCAAATGCCAAGTCTATCAACTTATCTTCCAATTGATCTACGCTTAACATATTCTTATCTTTTTATGATTTATCGTTTATAATTTGTCATTTATAATGTCTCATTCCTCCACGTGGCTCGGAGAATGCCTTCCTCGTCTCTCGCCACGCTGATTTCGCCGCCCAGCCATTCGGTCATCGGCAGCTCATCCCTAAACTCGTAGTAGTTGACCACTCTGCCCTCTTCCACTTCCACCACCGCTTGGGTGAGTTGGCTTCGATCGGGCAAGCTCACTACATGGGCGCCGCATCTTCTCATTTCCATTCAGATATTTCAGTCTTTACTTCGCCTTCATCATTCTGATAGGAGGTGCGGGAGTGCCCTCCTTTGGGAGATTAGGACGAGGACCAGACGCTGGCGGAACTGGAGCTCCTGATGGAACACCAGGAGCTCTAGATATTGATGGAGCGCCTGAAGCACCTGTTGGAGCACCGGATGGACCAGAAGCCGAATCAGGACGAACACCGCCTAGAGCAACAGTAGATGGCTCACTAGGAGCCACTGGCTTCTGAGCGTGCATGCGAATGAGCTTCACGTGGTCCAAGAACATCAGCTTGAGTGTGGTCTGCGAGCCCATATCTGAAGAGAAGCCGCCATTGGAGAGCAAGAAGTAGCCCTTCACGCTCTTGATGCCTAGGCTATCATTATCAGCCAGTTGCACTGAATAGTGCATAGAGCTGGAGATATGAGTAATGGCTTGCGCCACACTGTCATTCTTAAACTCGATGGCAAGCAGTGCGATACCATCTCGCATACCATCCTGGTAGATGAACTGAGACTCAAAATCGAGCATCAGCTTGTCGCCCTTATGGAAACTACTGTCGGCGTCTATCTTGAAGCTAACCTCATTGAATGCAGGTTGTGGTGCCAAGACCATGGAGCTAGCCTGATTCCAAATATTGGCAGTATCGCCCGTAGCCGAGAGATTGTCAAATTCGCCAGTGCTTCCATTGCCACCCAGTGCCACAGTCTCATTGCTCATGCGGTCGGCCAGGTCCTTATACACAGCTTCGAGCAGTTCGGTGTGGCGCATGTAGTAAACCATCGACGAGTCAAACTCAGCCGAAGTAACATCATGCTTCTTGAGCACAGCCTCACGGTAAGCGATAGCCTTGCTGCCATCGCCAGCGCCACCCACCTCAGAGCGAGCCATCGCCAAAGCCAAGTGGTAGTCGAAGAGGATGTCGGTCATCTTGCCCTTCGACAGCACATCGCTAGGCAGCGAAGGCTTGCAGGAAGCCAACATCAGCGCCATGCCAAGCACCGTCATCATACAGAGAAATGCCTTCTTCATCGCTTAGTCCTCCTGCTTTTTATCTCCAGTATTATTGCCATCGGCAGCCTTAGCCTCAACAGCCTTCTCCTCTTTCTTCTTCCTGCTCTCTCCCAGCTCCTCTAGCTCAGGACGGCAGAAGAGCAACAGGGTGATGATGCCCACCGACACGCAAGCATCGGCAAAATTGAACACGGGATCGAAGAATGTGCCGTGCTGACCTCCGAAGAATGGTACCCAGTCTGGCCAAGTATAGCTGAAGAATGGGAAACGGAACATATCTACCACCTTGCCCATCAGGAAGGGCGCATAGCCTTCACCAAACGGTACCGAGTAAGATACATAATAAGGTGAGGAAGCGGTAAACATGAGTCCGTAGAACATCGAGTCGATCATATTGCCCACAGCACCCGTGAGCACCAGCGCCACCAAGACGACATAGAGCAGGCGATGCTTGCCCTGGCTGATGATGCGGTGCAGATACCAGATGAGCGCCACGATGGCGGCAGTGCGCAACAGGCTGAGCCAGAACTTGCCGATAAACGACATGCCCCAAGCCATACCATTGTTCTCTACAAACTCGATGTAGAACCAGTCAGTAACACGAACAGACTCGCCAAGGCAAAAGTGGGTCTTGATGTACAACTTGATGATCTGGTCGATAACCAAGAGCACTATCACCATTGCCGTGACGAGCCATCCGATATGTAATTTTCTTGTTTTTTCCATTTATTTATGTTTTCTAGCCTCCTTGGAAGCTACACTCAATGTGGCGTGAGGTACGGCGCGCAGACGCTCCTTAGGTATCAACTCACCCGTTTCGCGGTCGATGCCGTAAGTCTTGTTCTGTATACGGACCAAGGCGCCTTCCAATCCCTTGATGAACTTCTGTATGCGGTTAGCCATCTGGATGAGTTCTTCCTTGCTCTGTGCTTCGCTGCCCTCTTCGAGAGCCTTGTAGGTAGGTGAGGTGTCTACCACATCATTGCTGTCTGAGTGGTTTAACTGTGTCATCATCTCCTTGTAGTTCTGACGAGCCACTTTCAATTTCTCATTAATAATAGCGCGAAACTCCTCGAGTTCCTCATCGCTATAACGCAGTCTTTCGTTAGCCATAGTCATTAATAGATATTATTGTTATAAAGTTTGTTTATTCCGTTATAAGTTTTTTGTAATTGTTTATTCTAGATGCAGAAAAGCATGAAAAGGCAGCAGGACTTAGAGTAGCCCTACTGCCTATCTCTATTTCACTTAGTTCTTTTCTACAAGAATATTCAACTTAAATTCATCAAACTCGGTCTCCGCGCCTGCGTTCTCACCGATTTCGATAGAATCTGCCAATACCTGGCCCTTGATGTAGTCGCCGAATGCCTCGATAGCGGCATTGGTCTCATCGTTAGGAGCCACGGTTACCTTGATGCGGTCGGTAATCTCCAGACCTGTCTCCTTACGGAGGTTCTGAATACGGTTGATAAGCTCACGAGCCATACCTTCCTTCTTCAGTTCTGGAGTCAACTCTACCTCAAGGGCCACAGTCAAGTTGCCATCGTTAGATACCAACCATCCTGGGATGTCCTCAGAGATGATCTCTACGTCGGCTACCTCTACCACAGCCTCCTGGCCTTCTACGTTGAGCGTGATGGTACCAGCCTGCTCGAAGGCAGCAATCTGCTCCTGGTCGAGGGCTGACATCTGGGCTGCTACGCCCTTCATCAACTTGCCAAACTTCTTACCCATCACTCTAAAGTTACACTTCACCTTCTTGACCAGAATACCCTGACCCTCAATGAAGTTAACCTCCTTCACATTGACCTCGTTCTTCAGCAAGTCAGCCACTGCCTCGATGTGTGACTTCTGGGCTGCATCTACGGCAGGAATCATAATCTGCTGGAGTGGCTGGCGCACCTTGATGTTCACCTTGCGGCGCAAAGCCAATACCATAGAGGTAATCTTCTGGGCGATGGCCATGCGCTCCTCCAAGTCGTGGTCGATAGCAGCCTCATCAGCTACAGGGAACTTATCGAGGTGTACGCTCTCCAACTCGCCACCCAAGTCGTGATACAACTCATCGGCATAGAATGGAGCGAATGGAGCCAAGAGCTTAGCCACTGTCATCAAGCAGGTGTACAATGTCTGGTATGCGCTGAGCTTATCCTCGCTCATCTCCTTGCCCCAGAAACGTTTGCGGTTCAAGCGAACGTACCAGTTAGAGAGGTCGTCATTGACGAATGCGTCGATCAAGCGGCCTGCACGAGTTGGGTCGTAGCCTGCCAATTCCTTATCCACACCCTTCACCAAGGTATTGAGTGAAGAGAGGATCCAGCGGTCTATCTCTGGGCGCTTCTCCAATGCCACCTGAGCTGCCTGTGGGTCGAAACCATCCACGTTGGCATAGAGGGCGAAGAAGCTATAGGTATTATATAATGTACCGAAGAACTTGCGACGAGTCTCGTCCACACCATTAGGGTCGAACTTGAGGTTGTCCCAAGGCTCGCTATTGGTCATCATATAGAAACGTACTGGGTCGGCACCATACTTATCGATCATCTCGAATGGGTTGGTTACGTTGCCCACGTGCTTACTCATCTTATTGCCCTTGGCATCGAGTACGAGACCTGAAGAAATCACATTCTTGAAGGCTACGCTGTCGAATACCATGGTAGCGATGGCGTGCAGAGTGAAGAACCAACCACGGGTCTGGTCTACACCCTCGTTGATGAAGTCGGCAGGATAGAACTTAGGAGGAATAGCATAACCCTCGTAAGTGCTGTGAATGAGTGCATTGCGGTCGGCCTCTGTGCCACGTGCCATCTCACCCTCGAATGGGTAGTGGAGCTGGGCGTAAGGCATAGAACCTGAGTCGAACCAAACGTCGATCAAGTCGCTCTCACGATACATTGGCTTGCCCTCGTCATTGACCAATACGATGTTGTCTACGTATGGACGGTGGAGGTCTACCTTATCATAGTTTTCCTGACTGTAGTCGCCAACAACAAAGCCCTTGTCCTTCAATGGGTTGCTCTTCATGATGCCAGCAGCCACTGAGTTCTCGATCTCAGCATAAAGCTCTTCCAAGCTGCCGATGCACTTCTCGCCACGGTTCTCGTCACGCCAGATTGGCAATGGAGTACCCCAGAAACGAGAACGAGAGAGGTTCCAGTCGTTCAAGTTCTCAAGCCAGTTGCCGAAACGACCTGTACCGGTGCTCTCTGGCTGCCAGTTGATGGTCTTGTTCAACTCTACCATACGCTCCTTGCGAGCTGTATCCTTGATAAACCAGCTATCCAATGGGTAATAAAGGATAGGCTTGTCGGTACGCCAGCAGTGAGGATAGTTGTGTACATGCTTCTCGCTCTTGAATGCCTTGCCCTCCTGCTTCAACTCGTAGCAGAGCACGATGTTCAGGTCCTCTGCCTTGTCAGAAGCCTTCTTGTCCCAAACACCATCCACATTAAACTGTGGATCGTAAGCATTCTTCACGTAGTCGCCTGCGTGGTGAGCGTAAGCCTCCTTGTTGACACAAGCTGCCACGAAGTTGGCATCGAGGTCTTCCAGGAGGTAGAACTTACCCTGGAGGTCAACCATTGGGCGGGTCTCGCCCTTCTTATTAATAAGGTATAGGGCTGGGATGTTGGCATCCTTAGCCACCTTGGCATCGTCGGCACCGAATGTAGGTGCGATATGTACGATACCTGTACCATCGTCTGTAGTAACGTAGTCGCCGAGGATTACGCGGAAAGCCTCGCTCTCCATCTCCACGAACTGGTCGCGACCATCCTCTGATGTAAACACCTTGTCCTTGTGAGCTGCCGCATAGTCAGTTACAAACTGAGGAGCGAACAGGTCTACCTTCTCGCAAGGCTTTACCCAAGGGAGGAGCTGCTCATAGTGCATGCCCTCGAGGTCGGTACCCTTCATGTGGTCGATGATGCGCCAAGGGCACTGCTTCTTCTCCTTGTCGAATGGCAGCAGGTCGCCCTCCTTGCACTCCTGGTCAGCCTTCAAGTAAGAAGTAATCAGGCTCTCTGCCATGATGAGGGTCATAGGCTCACCATTGTAGAGATTGTATGTCTCGATGGCTACATAGTCAATCTTAGGACCCACACAGAGAGCCACGTTAGATGGCAATGTCCATGGGGTTGTGGTCCATGCGATGAAGTATGGTTTGCCCCACTTGGTCCACTCTGCCTTAGGATCCTTGATGAGGAACTGAGCTGTGGTGGTGAGGTCCTTCACGTCACGATAGCAACCAGGCTGGTTCAACTCATGAGAGCTCAGACCTGTACCTGCACCTGGAGAATATGGCTGAATGGTATAGCCCTTGTAGAGCAAGCCCTTGTTATAAAGCTGCTTGAGGAGCCACCAAAGAGTCTCGATATACTTGTTGTCGTAAGTGATGTAAGGATGATCGAGGTCCACGAAGTAACCCATCTTCTCAGTCAGCTCACGCCACTCGGCTGTAAACTTCATCACATTCTCACGACACTTGTGGTTGTAGTCCTCTGTAGAGATATACTTCTCAGAAGCCTTGTTGTCAATATCCTTCTTGGTGATACCGAGTTCCTTCTCTACTCCCAACTCCACAGGCAGTCCGTGGGTATCCCATCCAGCCTTGCGGTGAACCTGGAAACCCTTCATTGTCTTGTAACGATTGAAAGTATCCTTGATGCTTCGAGCCAACACGTGGTGAATACCAGGGTGGCCATTAGCTGATGGAGGACCCTCGAAGAAGATGAACTGAGGGCATCCCTCACGCTCATCAATAGACTTGTGGAAGATGTCATTCTTCTCCCACTCTGCTAAAACGTCATTGTTGGTCTTTGTCAAATTCAGACCATTATGCTCGGCAAATTTCTTAGCCATATTCTATTTATTTATTTTTATTGTTTTTACTTTTGGGCGCAAAGTTACTAAAAAAATATGTTTTACCCAAATATAACAACGATTTTTTACAAATCCTCTGCTTCTTGCAGCCAAATGGTTGAGGCGGCATCCGATGGCATGCGCCAGTCGCCACGAGGGCTCAGACTCACACTTCCCACCTTAGGGCCATCTGGCAAACAGCTGCGTTTGAACTGCTGATTGAAGAAACGACGGACAAAAGTCTTCAGCCATTTCTTGATGGTATCCTCATCATAACTATCTGGGTCGTTGTCGCTTATCTTAACTCGTTCAACCCTTGTATCAATGAATGCCTTCTTGGCAAGCATGTAGATCTTGGCAGGACGGAAACCGAAACGCAAGAAGTAATAGAGGAAGAAATCATGGAGTTCGTATGGTCCCACGAGGTCTTCGGTCTTCTGCTTGATGTTGCCATTCTCATCGGCTGGTATCAACTCAGGACTGATAGGCGTGTCGATGATGTCACGCAGGGTGATGCGGCTCTGCTCGTCCACTCCACTCTCTGCCACATAATTCACGAGATGACGGATGAGAGTCTTTGGGATGCTGGCATTCACGCCATACATGCTCATGTGGTCACCGTTATAGGTGGCCCAACCCAAGGCTAGCTCAGAGAGGTCGCCCGTACCGATGACCATACCGCCCATCTTGTTGGCAAGGTCCATCAATATCTGCGTGCGCTCACGAGCCTGTGAATTTTCGTAAGTAACATCATGGACGGAGGCATCATGACCGATGTCCTCAAAGTGCTGGGTCACAGCCTTGGCGATGCTAATCTCCTTGATGGTGATGCCGAGGCTCTGCATCAGCGAGATGGCATTATTATAGGTACGGTCGGTGGTGCCAAAACCTGGCATGGTGACCCCCACAATGCCCTTGCGATTCATCTTGAGCTTATCAAAAGCCTTGACGCAGACGAGCAAGGCAAGGGTGGAATCCAAGCCACCACTGATGCCCACTACCACGGTCTTGGCATGGGTATGGACGATGCGCTTGGCAAGTCCCATGAGCTGGATATTGAATATCTCCTCGCACGATGCATTCATATCGCTACTGGTAGGAATGAATGGATGTGGATTCACCTCACGCTCCAATACGAAGTCGCGCTCATTCTCCACGGGCGATGCATCGATGTTGCGAATGTCAAACTGTCCGCCAAGCTGCGAATACTTGATGTTGCGCTGGGCGTTGACATAAGTGGAATTGGTACGACGCTCCGAGCGGAGTTTCTCCACATCCACCTGAGCCTCAACCATCTGAGGGTCCAATGAGAATCTCTCGCCCTCGGCTAGCAAGGTACCATTCTCATAGATCATGGCATTGCCGCCATACACCACGTCCTGGGTGCTTTCGCCAAAACCACAAGAGCTGTAGATATAGCCCGTCATGGTGCGCGCACTCTGCTGGCTCACGAGGCTCTTCAGATACTGATGCTTGCCTATCAACTCATCGCTTGCCGAGAGATTGAAGATGAGGTCAGCGCCTGCCAAGGCAAGCTTATTGCTAGGAGGAGCGGGTGCCCATACGTCCTCGCATATCTCCACGCCAAACTGCACCCCATCGTAGGTGCGGAATATCTGCACATCTGGGGTGAGCCTTACCTTGTGTCCGGCAAAGCGTATCTCGCAATTGCGAAGGTCTTGCGCTGAGGCAAACCATCGCTTCTCATAAAACTCACTGTAATTAGGAAGATAAGTCTTTGGCACAATGCCAAGAATCTGACCATGCTGGATCACGATGCCACAGTTGAGCAGCAAGTCGCCTGCCACTACTGGTGCGCCCACGATGCTGATGATGTCGAGTTTTCTGGAGAAATCGAGCAGCATCATGATGGCTTGCTCAGATGTCTCCAAGAGCATCTGCTGGCGGAACAAGTCCTGACAGGAATAACCTGTGATGGACAACTCTGGGAAAGTGATGATCTCCACGCCCCTGCCCTCTGCCTGGGCTATCTGGTCTTCTATCTGCTGGGTATTGAAGATGACATCGCCCACCTTGACGGCAGGGATGGCACTCGCCACCTTAATAAATCCGTACTTCATTTTCTTTTTGAAAATTGAAAATTGAAATTTATGATTACTTAATCGTTACCTGTGTGGCACCATAGCCATACTCCTGGAAGGAAGCATCCTGATAGGTGCAACTCTTATAGCGATAATTGAGCTCATGGATGATGGTTTGGCGAAGCACTCCCTCGCCCTTGCCGTGGATGAAGATAATCTTCTGTCCCTTCTTCTTACGGTTCTCATCCATTGTCTTCTTAAAGATATCCATCTGATAATGAAGTATATCTGCTGAGTTCATTCCTGCTGTGGTTTCAAGCACCTCATCGGCATGAAGGTCTACTACGAGCGTGCCATCATCCTTCTTGCTCTTCTTCTTGCTGGTGTTAGCCACCACCTTCTCTTCCTTGTACATCTGCTCCTTGAGGCGCTTGGCATCCACTACCAATGGGCGAGCCACCTCATCATTCTCCACGATGGTATACATGAGGGCAGGTGTCTCGAAGAAATCATTCTCCTCAAAGAGATGCAACTTGTAGAACTTCACTGGGTCCAGACGGAACTGTACGTCAGTAGTAGGCTTCAAGAGGAACGACTTGTCACGCTTGAAAGCTATCATCTGGATGGCTACGTGCTCCATCTCATTGAGTGCATCCCTGCCAAACTCCTCCACGAAGAGCTTGGTGTTTGGCTCTATCTCGCCCTCTGCCTTCAGCGTCCAGGCATTGCCCTCGGCTGTGAGGTAGGTATAGTGGAGATAGTAGTTGCTATCATTCACCAGATAAGTCTCAAAGCGAGTGTTGGTCACATCCTTGATGTCGATAGGCACGAAGGCGAGATAGGCGCTGAGCTTGTTGCCGCCCTGGCGCTCCTGTGCCTGCGCACGATAAGTAATCTCACGGTCGGCAGCATCATATTCCTCCACGTTCATGTCCACATCGGCGTCATGCTCGTTGAGGATAGCCTTGATACTGCGGCTGTCATTGTGAAGTTCGGTATCGGCATGTTCGGCAGCTTTCTTCTGCGCATCCATCTTAGCCGAGATCATCTTGCTCATGGCGTAGTCGTCCTGTTCTACCACTACCACCTCGTTGATAGGCATAGGAATCTCAAATCCATCCTCATCCTCTACCAACACAATATCTTTGCCCTGGAAGCCAGCAACCTTTCCGCCGCCCACTTCGCTCAGGAATCTTACTTTGTCACCCTTTTTCATATCATTATTATTTAAATAGGATGCAAAGATACAAAAGATATTCCTTATCTCCTTTCTTTTTTACCTTTTTTATAACAAATAAGGAGGATTCTATCCCAAAATTTTGTATCTTTGCATCATCAATTTTTAAACTACAAGAATATGATTACATTTCCTTGCGCCAAAATCAATCTTGGCTTAAACATAGTTAGCAAGCGAGAGGATGGTTACCACAATCTGGAGACCGTATTCTATCCTATACCTCTCACCGATGCCCTCGAGATTAAGCTCATGGGCGAAGAATTTCCTAGTGAAGTGGCATGCGACCTGAAGGTAACGGGCAATGCCGTGGACTGTGACGAGCAGAAAAACCTGGTAGTAAAGGCTTACAACCTGCTTGCCGCCGACTTCCAGATACCTCGCATCCATACCCACCTCGTAAAGCGCATTCCTTCACAGGCTGGTTTGGGTGGCGGTTCGGCTGACGCAGCCTATATGATTCGTCTGCTGGATGAGCGATTCCGCCTCAACATCGGCAATCCTGAGATGGAGCGATATGCAGCCAAGCTCGGTGCCGACTGCGCTTTCTTCATCTCTGCCAATCCTGAAGATGGCGACACCGCCTGCTATGCCGAGGGAATCGGCGAGCAACTGATGCCAGTAAGCGGTCCTAACGACAACCTGCACGGCTATCACATCGTCATCGTGAAGCGTGACGACATCGCCGTGAGCACTAAGGAGGCTTACGCTGCCATCACCCCTAAGAAGCCTGCCAAGTGCTGCCGCAACATCGTGCGCCAACCTATCGACACTTGGAAGGACGAACTCATCAACGACTTCGAGGCTCCTATCTTTGCCATGCATCCCGAACTGGCAGAAATCAAGGAAAAGCTCTATCAGCTCGGAGCCAGCTATGCAGCCATGAGCGGAAGCGGAAGTGCCATCTTTGGCATCTTCAAGAACAAACCTGCCCATATCGAAGAGCAGTTTGAGGGTATGTTCTGCAAATCTTTGAAACTATAAAACATGTTCTGCACTACATTGAAAAAATAAAAACAGAATAATGAACGAACAGACACATCAGAAGTTAATGGAAATCAAGCGAAGCTTTCGCTTGTTGATGAATGGTCCCGGCTCGCAATCCATGCGCGAGAAGGGACTGGGATATAAGATCAATTGGGGCGTTCCCTTCACCGAACTCAAAAAGATGGCTGAGGAATATGGAAAGGACTATGACCTGGCCATCGAGCTATGGAAGGAAGACATCCGTGAATGCAAGATTCTAGCCACATTGATTATGCCGGCAGACAAAATGCTGGCTGAGATTACCGATCTCTGGATGGAGCAGGTCAACAATCAAGAAATGGTTGAAATGCTGGTATTCAACTTGTTGCAAAACGTGGAGTATGCGCCCGTCATCGCCTATCAATGGATAGCCAGCGACAAGCCGCTCTACGAGATGGCAGGATTCCATCTGCTCTCCCGCCTCTTTGCCAAGGGGCAAGAGCCTAACGAGCGTGGCATCAATGAGTTTCTGGACCAAGCTGCCGCCGTGCTTCAGGGCGACAACATGGGTGTGAAGCATGCTGCCATCAATAGCGTGATGCGCTTCTGTGATTTCGGAGAAGACTTCGAGAAGATAGCTCGTGGTGCTCTCAAGGGAATCGTGGAGATATAAATATAAAAATCATCGGAACTTAGTCGGATTTTAAACGGAAGAATCATTTATGTTCCGATTTAATTCCGACTAAGTTCCGATGATAAATTTATGATGTTATACAAAGTACTTGCGATATTCATTTTCAAAATTAGGAGTGAAGACGTCCTTGCCCATATTGTCAAGGATTTCTTGCTTAGACCAGAACCTGCCTCCAGCAAGTTCTTCCTCGCTCGGCTTCACCTCGCCATTGTATATGCAGCGATGCACATACACCAACTCTTTCTCTCGCTTGCTCTCAAAGACGTAATGTCCCAGAGACTCTGGCTCAAAGTCGGTGATGCCCAGTTCTTCTCTCACCTCTCGGTGCAGGGCTTGCTCCACGCTCTCGCCTAGATCCACATGACCTCCACATGCCGTGTCCCATTTATCGGGCTGAATATCCTTCCAGGCTGGGCGATGCTGCAGATACAAATCTCCCTGGCTATTGAATACATGCAAGTGAACCACTGGATGCAATATCTTGCTCCCATCGTGGGCATGACCTCGGGTGATGGCACCCAAGATATTGCCCATTTCGTCCACGACAGGAAACTCTTCGTTCTTATTATCTATCATAACTTAAAACTCCTAACTCCTAACTCCTAACTCCTAACTCCTAACTTCTAACTCCTAACTTACAATGTTCCGTATTCCTCAGAGTAGCGCAGCATTTGCTCTGCGTAACCCTCTTCATAACTTACCACTACGTCCTTCACATCATTCTGCTCATCGAATACCAAGTCCATCTTTGGATTGATGAATCCCTTGTATGGAGCCAGATTGAGTTTCTTGTAGCGAGCCAGGATTTCACGATGCAAGTCAGGGTCAATGTTGACGGCATACTTCTCCACCAACTGGCGGGCAGCCTCGTAATCGCCCTCGCTCTTGATGCGCTGTATCTCGGCCAGCAGTTCACCGAAGAGATGGCGGAGCTTGGCGTAATCATTCACCTTCACATAGGTACGAGTAGAGATGATATTGCCTTCAGCATCCTTCAGCGCCTCATCGGCAGAAGCATAGCTCACTTCTTCCTGAACAAGCTCAACGGCTCCCTCGGCATGCTCCAAGGTCCACCAAGCTATGAGGGCACGGTTTCTCATGTGCGCCTCCTCTATCTTGTCGCCCTCCTTGATGCGGATGGTCTGGGTGAGCAAACCATTCATCAGGTAGGTGTAATATTGAGCCTTATATGCCTCGTCGTTAGGGGTAAGACCAAGCTCCACGAGTTTGTGGTCAGCTACATAATAGAGACCAAAGAGGTCGGCACGAGCTTCCTCTATGGTATTGCCGTATGCTTTGAGTGCATCTGGGTCGGTGCCAGGCAAGAGTTGTCCGCTGCCATGCCCCAAGCACTCGTGCAGGTCGGTGTGCAGGTCGTCGGTGATGTCGCCATACTGATTGATGAGGTCGATGGTAGGCTGGTCGATGACAAACTCATCTCTGAATCCATTGCCCTGCGCCGCCTTATTGTAAGCATCGGTCAGATTGCCGATGGTAACGCTCTTCGAGCCATGTTCCTGTCTGATCCAGTTGGCATTAGGCAGGTTGATGCCGATGGCAGAGGCTGGATATTCCTCACCCCCTAGCATGGCAGCGCAAATGACATTGGCTGTAACGCCCTTCACCTCTGGCTTGCGGAAGCGTGGGTCTACTGGCGAATGGTCCTCAAACCACTGCGCATTCTGGCTGATGGTCTGGGTGCGCTTGGTAGCCTCCAAGTCCTTGTATTCCACGATGCCTTCCCAAGTACCCTTCAGTCCCAATGGGTCGCCATATACTTCGATAAAACCATTGATGAAATCCACCAGTCCTTCGTGCTGCTGTACCCAGGCAATGCTGTATCTGTCGAAGTCGGCAAGGTCGCCCGTGCGATAGTATTTCACCAAGAGGTCGATGATATGCTTCTGTCCCTCATTCTCCGCAAACTTCTGCGCACGGAGCAACCAAGCCACAATCTCCTTGATGGCTGCACCATAGAGCCCATCTTCCTTCCAGGTCAGCTCCACCATCTCGCCATTGCGCTTGGTGAGTTTGGAGTTCAAGCCGTAGGAAGGAGGCGTAAGGTCGTCGGCATCTTTCATCTTGGCATAGAAGCGTTCCACCTCTTCCTGCGTCACATCCTCATAGAAGTTGCAGGCTGATGTCAGAACCAAGTCCTCGCCATCGGTCTGGTTCACACGCTTAGGCTGAATGGTTGGGTCGAAGATGACGGGTACAAGCTCATCGAGCAAGTCTTCCTTGTTCTCCCCTCTCTTCAGCGGCAACTTGTCGTCGGCGATGCCTTCTACCAAATGATAGAAATATTCCTCGGAGAATCCAGGTACAAACTTCTCGCAGCCATAGTGGTGATGGATGCCGCTGGCGAACCACACACGCTTCAGATAGACCACGAAAGCCTGAAACTCCTCACTCTCTCGGTTACCCTGATAATGCTGGAAGATAGCCTCCAGAGTCTTTCGAATGCGCAGATTGTACTTGCCCTGCTGATCGAACGTGATGTCGCGTCCCATCAGGGTAGCCTTCGAAAGACAGTAAATATACAATTTCTGGTTGAGCGACAAGTCCTCAAATCCCTTCAACTCATAGCGGAGCATCTGGATGTCGGCAAATCGCTCATGGGTGTTCACATTACATTTTGCCATTTTCTAAACCTTTATTTCTAGCGCAAAAGTAATACAAATATTTCAAACTACAAACTTTTTCGTCCACTTTTCGTACTTTTACTCACGCAAACATAACATTTCTCACCATTTTTTATTACCTTTGCAATAATAATAAAAGAAAAAACGATGCAAATCAACGAAATATTAAAGAGTTATTTTGGCTATGACAGCTTCCGTCCCAACCAAGAAAACATCATCAGAGAGGTGATGCAGGGACACGACTGCCTGGTGCTGATGCCTACGGGTGGCGGCAAGAGCCTTTGCTATCAGGTGCCAGCACTGGCGATGGAGGGTACGGCTGTGGTCATATCCCCACTCATCAGCCTGATGCACGACCAGGTGGAGGCACTCAAGGCGAATGGCATTCCTGCCGAGGCACTCAATAGCAACAATGATGCCACCGACGAACTCATCATCCGTCGCCGCTGCGAGGCAGGCGAACTGAAGCTGCTCTACGTTTCGCCAGAGAAACTACTGAGTGAGATACCCTATCTATTCAGCAACATCAAGATTTCGCTCTTTGCCGTGGACGAGGCTCACTGCATCAGCCAGTGGGGGCATGATTTCCGTCCGGAGTATTCGCAACTGGGCTTGCTCCACGAGAAGTTCAGGGGCGTGCCCGTGATGGCACTGACCGCCACTGCCGACAAGATAACCCGACAGGACATCATCCAGCAGTTGCATCTCCAGGGGCAAACCTTCATCAGCAGTTTCGACCGCCCCAACCTGAGCCTCTCCGTGCGCCGAGAGAGCACCAAGAAGGAGAAGCTGAAGTTCATCTACCGCTTCATCATGAGCCATCCCGACGATGCAGGCATCATCTACTGCCTATCACGCAAGAACACAGAGATGGTGGCTGAGGAGCTCAAGGAACATGGCATCAATGCCGAAGCCTATCATGCCGGACTCTCCGCCACGCAAAGAGCATCGGTGCAGGAGCGTTTCAAGATGGACCAAGTGCAGGTGATTTGCGCCACCATCGCCTTCGGCATGGGCATAGACAAGGGCAATGTGAGATGGGTTATCCATTACAATATGCCCAAGAGCATAGAGAGTTTCTATCAGGAGATAGGACGTGCGGGACGTGATGGAGCCCCAGCCGACACCATCCTCTTCTATTCGATGGGCGACATCATCACGCTGCGCTCCTTCTGCGAGGAGAGCGGACAGCGAGAGGTGAACCTGGAGAAACTGCGCCGTATGGAGGAATATGCCGAGTCCAGAGTATGCCGTCGCCGAATCCTGCTCAATTACTTTGGCGAAACCACTGACTGCCAATGCGGAAACTGCGATGTTTGCAAGAATCCGCCTCGCACCTTCGATGGCACCATCCTCACGCAGAAGGCGCTGAGTGCCATGGTAAGAGCCGAGGAGAAGATACATGTGGGCACCTGCGTGGAGATACTCAGAGGTATGCAGACGCCTGCCGTGGTGCGCAATCACTACAATGAGTTGAAGACATTCGGTGCAGGCAGGGATACCAGCGTGCGCGATTGGCAAGCCTATCTCCTGCAAATGCTACAAATGGGATTCTTTGAGATAGCCTATAATGCGCACAACGAGATGAAGGTTACGCCATTGGGATGGCAAGTGCTGAAGGGAAATCACCATGTTTCGCTAGCCTATATAGAGCGAGATGAGCAACAGCTCAAGGGCAAAGGCAAGACTCGCCGCGGTCAAAGCGTCACGGCAGAAGGTGGCGTGCCAAGAGTGCATGCCACTCGCATCCACTTTGCTGGCGAAGAAGAGATGACTGCAGATGTACATACAGCTGGCAAGGAGGCACAAAACAAGGAGGATAAGACGCTCTTCGAAACCTTGCGCAAACTACGTAAGCGCCTGGCCGACGAACAGGGTTACCCTCCTTATATCGTACTTTCCGACAAGAGCCTTCACGAGCTAGCCGCCATGCGACCTACTACGCTCGAGGCATTCGGATTGATCCATGGCATCGGCGACTTCAAGGTAAAGAAATACGGTGAAACCTTTATCCGAGCCATCAAACGTTACTTGGAGCAATAGCTCTCAGATGAATGAGAAGCATCACTTCGTTCAGTAACTCATAGATGTGAACAAGAACTCTACAAACATAGAGATGAACACAATCCAAACGAATTTGATTTTCTTTTTTGTGTTATTCATGATCTGATAATAAATAAAAAAGGTTTATAATATAATCATTTAAAAAGTGTTCATAGTATAATATGAAGGCGAGACGTATCTCCTCTAACGAGCTACATCTCGCCTTTTATAGTCTTCTGAAAGGAAGCGATAAATAACAATCAAGAACAAATCATTAATTATTAATTCTTAATTATTAATTATTAATTATTCACGCTTCCTCCCACGATATCGAGCAATTCATTAGTAATGGCCTGTTGACGACTCTTGTTGTACTGCAAGTTGAGCGTACGCAAGAGTTCATCGGCATTATCCGTAGCAGTCTGCATGGCAACCATACGGGCTGCGTGCTCACTAGCCTGGCTATCGAGCAAGGCTGTATAGAGCATCAGATGCAACTGCTTAGGAATCAAGACACCAAGAACCGTCTCCAAGTCTGGCTCCACGATGAAGTCATCATTCAGCGGCTTAGCCTCCGAACTCTGGCGCTCATCTTCTGCCTCCTGCTTCTTGCGCAAGTATTCCTGCGCCTTGGCAGTAGCCACATTCGTAGTCAGGTCGCGGTCATTGTCCTCGCCGATGGCCTCAGTGCTGAGGTCGATAGGCAAGAATGTCTTGCGTGTGAGAATCTGAGAACCGGCACTCTTGAAGTGGTGATAGATCATCTCCACCTTGTCCAGCTCGCCGGCAGCATACTGCTTAGCCAGGTTGCGGGCGATGTCGGCGCAGTCAGAAGAGTTTGGCTTGTCGGCAAGCTCGGTGTAGTCACCAGCCACCTTCAAGCCCAACTTCTGAGCCTTCTCAGCTACCTTTCTTCCTATCGGATATACCGTGATGTCGTCAATGCCTTGAGCCTTGTACTCGTCCACCGTCTGCATCATCATCTTGATGACATTCGAGTTGAATCCACCACACAGGGAGCTGTTGGAGCTATATACCACGAGCGCCACGCGCTTGGTTTCAGGATGCTCCACCTCCAGTTCACACTGGATGGAAGGAGTGCTCACCAAGAAACTCTTGAGGATATGCTCCAGCATGTTCCCATAAGGCAGCATATTCTGGATAGCTACCTGAGCATGATGCAACTTGCTCGAAGCCACCATCTTCATGGCACTCGTAATCTTGCGGGTGCTGTTGACGCTGGCGATGCGAGTCTTAATCTCTTTCAACGACGGCATAGGCTATTACGCTTTATATTGTCCTGCTACATTTGCCATGGTAGCCTCGACAGCCTTGATGGCGTCGTCGGTGAGCTGACCATTGCCCAAAGTCTCGATGACATCGGCATGCTGACTGCGCATAGCGTCGAGGAACTGGTCCTGGCACTCACGCACCTTGTCCATTGGCACCTCGTGCATCAAGCCGTGTACACCACAATAGAGGATGGCCACCTGCTCGCCCACTGGCATTGGGCAATACTGAGGCTGGATGAGGAGCTTGTCGTTCTTACGACCACGGTCCAAGGTCATCGCAGTCACAGCATCCATATCGCTAGAGAACTTAGAGAAAGCCTCCAACTCACGATACTGAGCCATATCAATCTTCAGTGTACCAGCCACCTTCTTCATACTCTTGATCTGAGCCGAACCACCCACACGAGATACGGAGATACCTACGTTGATGGCTGGACGGAAGCCCTGGTTGAAGAGGTCGGTCTCCAAGAATATCTGACCATCGGTGATAGAGATCACGTTGGTTGGGATATATGCAGAGACGTCACCTGCCTGGGTCTCGATGATAGGAAGAGCGGTCAATGAACCACCACCCTTCACGTGGCCCTTCATGCACTCTGGCAGATCGTTCATCTGCTCAGCTACCTCCTGCTGGTCGTTGATACGAGCTGCACGCTCCAACAGACGAGAGTGGAGATAGAACACATCACCAGGGTAAGCCTCACGTCCTGATGGACGACGGAGGATCAAAGATACCTCACGATAAGCCACAGCCTGCTTACTCAAGTCATCGTATACCACGAGAGCAGAGTAACCACGGTCGCGGAAGTACTCACCGATGGCTGCACCAGCGAATGGTGCATAGTACTGCATGGCTGCTGGGTCGGCAGCGGTAGCACTTACGATGATGGTATATGGCAGTGCGCCATGCTCCTTGAGGTTCTGTACCAATGCTGCAACGGTAGAAGCCTTCTGACCGATGGCTACATAGATACAATATACTGGCTTGCCTGCCTCATAGAAACTCTTCTGGTTGATGATGGTATCGACGGCGATGGCTGTCTTACCTGTCTGGCGGTCACCGATGATAAGCTCACGCTGACCACGGCCGATAGGAATCATAGAGTCTACAGCCTTCAGACCTGTCTGCAATGGCTCCTTCACTGGCTGACGATAGATAACGCCAGGAGCCTTGCGGTCCAATGGCATCTCGAAGGCACCAGTCAGGTCGATGTCGCCTTGTCCGTCGATAGCCTCACCCAGAGGGTTAACGACACGTCCGAGGAAGTTGTCGTTCACACGGATAGAAGCGATACGGTGAGTACGCTTCACGCTCTGTCCCTCCTTGATGCCAG